>Ga0193726_1000953_pt1 | contig 25590 bp, 20 predicted proteins | sample H2c1metaG_FD_144928 | JGI IMG/M metagenome (GOLD analysis project Ga0193726, IMG submission 144928) | Soil microbial communities from a riparian zone of the East river system, Colorado, United States - H2c1 | ecosystem: Environmental > Terrestrial > Soil > Riparian zone | place: USA: East River...
AATCGAACCGACTCGCGTCCCCGGCACGGCAAATTGTACCCGCAGGGGCGGAATCAGCTGCGCACGTATTTGTTGAACCAGTCGATCGTACGTTGCCAGGCCAGATCAGCCGCGGCTTTGTTATACCGTTCCGGTGTCGCGTCGCAATTGAAGCCATGCACGGCGCCAGGGTAAATATAGCCGTCGTGCGGAACGTGCCCTGCGTTCAGGGCCTGGTCGTAGGCCGGCCACGTCGCTGCCAGTCGAGTGTCGAGTTCGCCGTGATGCACCAGGATCGCCGCCTTAATTTTCGGGATGTCCTCAGGGGCGGGAGGACCGCCATAGAACGGCGCCGCTGCCGCCAGGTCGGCTCCCAGTCGCACCGCTAGCATATTGGCGGTCGAGCCCCCGTAGCAGAAGCCGGTAGCGCCGATCTTTCCCGTGCAGTCAGGGCGCGACTTCAACCAAATGGCCGCGGCCACCATATCCTCAGACATCTTGCTCTTGTCGATCTTGTTGAACATCTGGCCGCCCTTATAGTCGTCGCCAGGATAGCCGCCCAGAGATGTGAGTCCGTCCGGCGCAAATGCCATGAAGTTGGCCAGGGCAAACCGCCGTGCGATGTCCTCAATATGCGGGTTCAGACCCCGGTTCTCATGGACCACGATTACACCGGGCAACTTCGTTACCGTCTCGGAGCGGGTGTCGGCGCTGACAGGCCGCACGAGATATCCCTTGATGCTTCCGTTGCCCTTCGGGGAGGGTACGGTCTCGTAAGTGGCCTTGATCCGATCATCGGAGCGGGAAACCTGCTGGCCCATAGCATAATTCGGCATCAATGCATTGATAACCGTGGCTGCCGCCAGACCGCCTGCGAGTCGCTGCACGCCCTCCATAAAGACGCGGCGACTAATCTCGCCGTGAATGAAATCGTTGTAGAGCTCTATGGCTTCGCGCGGCAGTTTAGGTTCTATCGGTTCCACTGGTTGCCTCCCGCCGTGATAATACCATCTGTTTCTGGCCGCGAGGGCGCGGCACGCAAGCGACTGCAGTCGACCGGGCAAGACCAAACTCTGAAGCCTTGCCAGAATCTACCGTTTCTAGAGACTGTCACCCCGAGTTTCAAAACACAGACCCGTATAATTCCAGCCACGTTGCCGACCATCTCCACCACGCATAACCCGGCAACGGATTTGGTTACCTGCTCCGCAAGAATCGGAAAAGGATGCATTGGTTTCGAGTTGTCATCTGGGAGGTGCATCGATATGCACCCGGAAGCGACTGCCCGGCGGTGCACAGCAGCGCTTCTTCTCGATGTTGATCCGCTCGGCCTTGCGCGTGCAAAACGGGCGCAACACGAGGGCGGAACTCTTGATCAGTATATGAACGACAGACCGTACATGCTCTCTTCGTTCCTCAGCGTGGATGGGCCGTGCCTTGGGAACGGGTATGGCAGACAGGAGCAAAGGCAAACAGGAGCAAAGGCAAACAGGAGCAAAGGCAAACAGGAGCAAAGGCAAACAGGAGCAAAGGCAAACAGGAGCAAAGGCAAACAGGAGCAAAGGCAAACAGGAGCAAAGGCAAACAGGAGCTGCCCGATTCAAAAGATTCCTCCGACGGCCACTCGGGCGGTCGTGGCGTGTCGCGGCGGTCGCACAATTCGTCGCCGAACGCTTTTCTAGAACCCTCTTAGGAACCCACCGCGAGAGAAATCATAGCGCGGCCTTGGTAGGAGGTTGCTCGCGATTACCAACCCATTTGGTGCATCCGCTCAAGAATGCGCGCGCTGTAGTTATTCATGCGCTCGGGCCGTCGCTTCAAGGGAGCCGGTAGAATCGCAGCGAGCCGTGCCGCCTGTTCCCGACCGACGTTCCGGGCAGCGGTTCCGTCGTAGTAACGACACGCCGACTCTGCACCATAAATACCAGGCCCCCATTCGACCACGTTGAGGTAGATCTCTAGAATGCGCCGCTTGCCGAGGAGAAATTCGGCCAACGGTACCAGTGTGAACTCCGCTCCCTTGCGGAGGACTGAGCGGCCCGTTCCGAAAAATAGGTTCTTTACAAGTTGCTGCGTAATGGTTGAAGCTCCGCGAGTGCGATCGCCTTCCAAATCGTCTTCGGCAGCGATTTGGATCTCGTGCCAATCGAACCCATGATGCTGGAAGAAGCGCGCGTCCTCCGCGGCGACTACAGCGTGCTGGAGATCGGGCGAGATTTGCCCGAGCGGAATGAATTTGTAGCGTTCGTGATACGAAGTGTGGTGAATCCAGGCCTGCAAGTGGCGCTGCATGTGCACCGCGGTTGACGGTGGGTCAATCCACCGAGCGGCCAGAAGGATCAGCACGGCAAGCGACCAAAGAAGAGCCACGCCGATGGCAAGCCATCGAACAAAGGATCGGAAAAAACCCTTGCGAAGTGGTGTCTTGGGGTCTGTATCTGGCTTTTTAGTCACATTTCAGAATAATAACCTGCGCTGGGTTGCCGCTCGTGGCTGATTTTGCGCGCCAATGCGGAGTACCGCCCAGCCAGAGCCGTCCACAAAGCCGCCGTGGACCTGAACAATGTCGTTCCTTGCTCGCTGCCTCAGTACTCATCCGGGATACTCATCCTGTCGAGAGCACTTGAAATTAGGATCGCCGCTGACTCTCCATGGTCGCGTTTGCTGAAATGCATTCAGAAGTTTAGCGGATATTTTTCGAGACACGTTCGACCAATTCACCCAACCTCGATAGTAGGAGCTTGAGGATGGGAGGCTGGTTCGACTTTTTGTAGCCGAAGACCAAATCGACAGTTGGCGACTCTCCCTTCAGAGGGCGACTGGTTACAGACGAAGGGAGAAAGTTCTGTGCGTAAGCAGGTAGCAGCCCTACGCCGCGCGTCGACATGATCAAGGATTTCCCCATGGTCACATGGTCCGCCTCGTGAGCTGGCGTGATTTTGACTCCGGATCGCTTGAAGTAATTGTCGATCACCCGCGCAGCACAGGAGCCGTCTGCGACACGATCATGAATCGTTCGCCCACTAGATCCTTAGGACTGATGGCTTTAAGAAGAAGGTGGAGTCATCGTTTGTATGCGAAAGAGCACCGCCAAGCTCCCGGCCAACGATGCACAGGAGAATTCGCTGGAGTAGGTCAGTTTTTCCGATTCTGATTCGAAATCGATATCGAGATCATCTATAGAAAGAAGTATAAAGTGAGGAAGATTTATGTCTGCGATTATCCAAGCCGATCCCCTCGAGAAGTTGTCGCAGGAATCACTGCCTGCAGGCGACTCATGTGTCCTGGTTATTTTTGGAGCGTCGGGCGACCTGACGAAGCGGAAGCTGATCCCGGGCCTCTACAACCTGGCCTGTCAGGGCTGCATGAACCCGCAGTTTGAAGTTCTCGGGATCGGCCGCACGCCGATGAGTTCTGAAGAGTTTCGCAAGAAGAACGGGGAGGCAGCCGCCAAATCGAAAGACACACGCGACTTCAGCGAGTCGGGATGGGAGGACTTTGAACAGCGGCTCCACTACATGGCAGATGACATCCACGATCCGAATTTCTATCCCCGCTTGCGCGATCAGCTGCATGCGATGGAGAAGAATGGTTCGAGCCCAAACCATTTGTTCTATGTATCGACGCCCGCCTCAGTAGCGGGGCCCATCATTGAAGGCTTGGGAACGGTTGGACTGAACCGCCGCGACCATGGGTGGACGCGAATCGTTCTGGAAAAGCCCTTCGGGCGGGACCTGGAATCCGCGCAAGCGCTGAACGATATTGTGTGCGGCGTATTCGACGAGAAAGCGGTCTACCGAATTGACCACTATCTTGGCAAAGAGACAGTACAGAACATCCTCGTTTTTCGCTTCAGCAACTCGCTGTTCGAACCGGTGTGGAACAGGAACTACATCGACTATGTAGAGATCACCGCTGCTGAAACGGTGGGAGTCGAAAACCGCGCGGCGTTCTATGAGGAGACGGGCGCCCTGCGCGATATGGTGGCGAACCATTTGCTTCAGTTGCTGGCGCTGACGGCGATGGAGCCGCCCGTAGCGTTTGACGCCGACTCGGTGCGGGAGCAAAAGGTGCAGGTATTTCGATCCATTCGGCTGATGAGCGTCGAGGATGTCGCACGATTCACCGTTCGAGGGCAGTATGGTTCCGGCGTGATTGACGGGAAAGCGGTACCGGGTTATCGGCAAGAGCCAGGCGTGAATCCCAACTCCACAGCCGAGACCTACGCAGCCGTAAAGTTTCAGATTGAGAACTGGCGTTGGGCGGGAGTTCCGTTCTACATCCGGACGGGAAAGCGTCTCGCGCGAAATCTAACGGAGATCCGCATTCATCTCAAACCGACGCCGCAGGCATTGTTTGCGAGCACGTCTTCGGGTATTGATCCGAATGTCATCGCCATCAGCATTCAGCCGGACGAGGGAATCTCGATCGCATTCGTCGCGAAGCGACCGGGAACGCAGGTGCGGACGATGACGGTTCAGGCCAACTTCTCTTATCAAGCGAGCTTTGGCTCGAAGGGGCCGGTTGCGTACGAAACTCTGCTGCTCGACTCGATGCGTGGCGACGCGACACTATTTACCCGTCGAGACGAAGTAGAGGCGGAGTGGCGCATCATTACGCCGATCGAACAAGCGTGGGCGCACTTGCCGGCGCCCGACTTCCCCAACTATGCCGCGGGCAGCGAAGGGCCAACCTCGTGGCGTGAACTGCTCGCAATCAGCGGCGATACTGCCGAACGAGCGATCGCTGATGGTAAGTAGTGTCCGGGTTTGCAACAGGCATTCCGACCAACTGAACCAAGCTACTCGCACCTGAAACAGCACAGACTTTGAAGACGTCCGGATTGGGACCCCGGACGTCGGCTTTGCGATCGTGAACCAGAAGTGGTCTTATCGAGCATACGCGAAGCCATGGGTGCTGCTCAGTACGGTTGTGGTGAAGGCTTTGGTTCTCGTTTCCCGGATCGATTCGGTTCGGGTTCTATGAGTTTCTTAGCCGAAATGATGGTTGATCAGCAGCGCCATTGACGATCCCGGCTCCGAGAAATCCACGGGCGAGCCGTTTTACCAACTGTTCCCTATTGTTGCAAGCCGCCACTTGGGGGCTTGGTTGGGCCGCACCAGAGCAATGAGTTCTTTTGCCTGGCCTGCGCAGTCTTAGTTCGGCGGAAAGGATTTCAACTGAGTAATATCCGCCGGGGACAGCTTCGGAAGATGTTGCCGCTGGGAACCCCGGGACTCTGCTGCAGGCGATTCTCTTGCGACCAAGGCCGTTCATTTAGCATTCGGCTGTGTGTAGTATTCGGCTGTGTGCCTTGTGGGCGAGTGATATCAGTTCGCTTGAAAAGCGGGGTTGCTACATTGAGTTGATCGAATGGAACAGAGCAAAACGAGCGGACACGGTCAATTGGCAGATACATCGGAAACAACGGGACGAAGGTCATCAAGTTTATGGCGTCCCCTCCGTGTGCCTACGTTCCGTCATCTTTTGGTCGCAGATGTTATCTCCGATATCGGCACGTTTATGCAGGGCGTTGGCGCTGCATGGTTGATGGTGTCACTTGGCGCGGGCCCTGCCTACGTCGCGCTCACGCAAACCGCGTCTTCGTTGCCCTTCTTCCTACTGGCGCTTCCTGCGGGTTCTGCCGGCGATATCTTTGATCGCCGCAAGCTGGTTCTCGCCACCGAGTCTTGGATGATGGGAGTGGCTTTGCTCCTGGCGGCCTTGACCATCGCCGGCCTCATGTCCCCCTGGCTGCTGCTGGTGTTGACGTTCGCGCTCTCGGCCGGAGATGCGTTTGAAACGCCAACATGGCGCGCAATTCTACCCGAACTGGTGCCAAAGGACGACCTTGCAGCGGCTTCCGCGCTGAACGGGATTGAATTCAATCTTGCTCGAGCGGTGGGCCCAGCCCTCGCCGGGGTCGTCATCGCTGTCTCGGGCGTAGCCACGGCATTTGTGGTGAACGTCGCGTCGTTTTTTGGAGTCATCCTGGTTGTTATGAGGTGGAAAAGGCCAATTCACGAGCGGAGCGCACCGCCGGAGACCTTGGCGGGTGCTACGGTCGCCGCGATTCGCTACGTCCGAAACTCTCCCGCGATCCTTACCGTTGTGTTGCGGACAGGCATAGTCATGTTTTTCTCCAGCGCGCTCTTTGCCTTATTGCCATCGGTTGCGCGCACCGTGAACAAGACCGCAGTGGGTTATGGGCTGCTGCTCGGATGCTTCGGACTCGGGGCAATTGTCGGTGCGTTCATCATGCAGTGGGCTCGGGGGAGGTGGTCGACGGAAGTCGTCGTTTCGGCTGGTGTCGTCATCTTGGGTCTCGTGCTGGTAACCATGAGTGCTTTACACAGGTTGAGTACACTCTCACCCATCCTGTTGGTTGGGGGAGCGGCGTGGATCATCTTCATTTCTCTGATCAACGCTCTCGTTCAGAGCCTAGCACCGGATTGGGTACGAGCACGAGTCCTTGCGATCTTCATTCTCGTTTATCAGGGAAGCTTCGCCGTGGGAAGCGCCTTTTGGGGCGCGGTAGCTCAACGAGCCAACATTCGAGCGGCACTGCTGTACGCCGGGATTGGAACAATCGGGAGTGTGGTGTTCGTTCTTTTCGCAAAGCTTCCCGATTCAACAGTCGATCTGAGCCCATGGAACCACTGGCGCATGCCAATTGTCGTCGAAGAAGTCGAGGCTCACCTTCGCCAGGGTCCAGTGCTGGTTACCGTCGAATACCAAGTTGTTCGAGAACGGGAAGCAGAGTTCGTGCAGGCCATCACTGAATACGCCCGTATCCGGCGGCGCGACGGTGCCTACCGCTGGGGGATTTTCCGTGATACCGAAGCCGCGAATCGTTTCTTGGAGACGTTCCTAGTCAATTCGTGGGCAGAACATCTGCGGCAACACGAACGTCAGACGCAATCGGACGAAGCATTGGAACAACGCATACGCACTTGCATCGCCATCGACCCGAAGGTACATCACCTGATCTATGCGTATTCGAGAGAAACATGACTACGAACCGATGATTGATTTCGTTCGTTCTCACCCATGCACCGGTTTCGACGGCAATTTCTTCACTTGAATCTTCAACTTGACCGCAGCGACTTCGCCGCGTATCCCTGACAAAGCAGTAGCAACTCTTCACGCAACCGAACCACCATCTTCGCCGGCGCACCAGCTTCCAACACGGCGCGTGTCGCTCCCGCCATCGCCGAATAGAACATCAGCGCCACAAACTCCATGTCGTCCGACGTTGCACCTGCAGCTTCGGCCAACGCAGCGGTCAGCGCTCGATGCAGGCGTTTTGACAACCTCCGCACAACTGCGGCCCCTTCCGGTTGCGAGGCTGCGGCATAGAGCGCCGTCGACACATCCCTGCGCTCCAGTTTCGCGCTCACGAACGCATCTACCACCGCTGCCACCAGCACGGGCACAGCAGCACCCCGATTGGCGTGACACGCGTGCTCCACCGCTTCGGCCACCTTGATCGAATGAACCTTCAGCACCGCATTGAGGATCGCCTGCTTGTTCGGAAAGTACTGATATAGCGTCCCTACCGAAACCCCAGCCCGCTCCGCTACCCTGGTGGTCGTCAACCGATCCAATCCCACCGCCAGTAAAACCTGAATAGTGGCTTCCGAAATCGCCTCGACAGTCACCGTTGACCGCTGCTGGACGGGCGTCTTTCTTGGCTCAAATGCAGCCGAGCTTACTGTCTTCACAATGCGAAGTCCGAACCTGAAGGATTCTTCATCAAATCATTGTAGAAGAGATCCCCAAGGAGAGAAACGAAATATGCAGAATTCTTCAGGAATCAAAGACAAGGTTGTCGTCATCACGGGCGCAAGCAGCGGAATCGGCGAGGCGACTGCGCTCCTGCTCGCCGAGCGCGGTGCAAAGGTGGTGCTGGGAGCGCGAGGCCCTGATCGCCTTGAGGCTCTGGTGGCCCGCATCGCGGCGTCGGGCGGCGACGCGGCCTACGCACCCACAGACGTCAAACAGCGGAAAGACGTTTCCAACCTGGTCGGGTTGGCAATTGAGCGATATGGGAAACTGGACGTTCTCGTCAACAACGCTGGAGTAGCGCCAATCTCTCTCCTCGATGAGCTCCGCGTCGACGACTGGGAGGAGATGATCGACGTTAACCTCAAAGGCGTTCTATACGGCATCGCCGCCGCGCTGCCAGTGTTCCGCCGGCAGCGTTTCGGACATCTCGTCAATGTCATTTCTACGGCCGGAATTCAAATCATCCCTACCATGGCGGTCTATGCTGCCACGAAGAACGCCGTGCGCACCATCTCCGAGAGCTTGCGACAGGAAGCCGGCGATAAGCTGCGCGTGACGAGCGTGTCGCCGGGATTTGTCCAGACGAACCTCGCGAATTCCATGACAAATCCGGGGGTCAAAGCCCAAATTGTCGAGCGCATGGAGAAGACCGCGATTCCACCGGCGGCGATCGCTCGTGCGATTGCGTTCGCCATCGAGCAGCCGGCTGAAGTTGACGTAAACGAGATCGTCATCCGTCCCACCGCACAGGGGTAACGTCGCTCGCTGACCCTTCGAATTCAGGATCGGGAAATCCGACTTTCTCGATCCTAACCTGCGAGTGGGCCGCCCCTGGGAGTGCGGAGAGCTCAAATAACGACGCTGATTATCGCGTGCATCACATCCTGTCTGAAACTGCCCTAAAGCAGAAGCCGTTCCCAGGTGCCGCCATACCTGACTCCACGAACCATTTCTCTCTCGTAGATACTGTGGGGGAATCCGAGCTCGATTTGGCTTGCTGCGTCGAGGGATTTCAATTGTTCGGCGGAGAGAACGAGATCCAAGCTGGCGAGATTGTCCTGGAGTTGAGATACCTTCCGCGCTCCGATGATCGGGATTACCGGCCCGGTTTTATGGCGCAGCCAGGCGAGTGCGACTTGCGCCATGGTGCGACCGGCCTGTTCGGAGACTAACTTCACGGCTGAGATGATCCGCGCCGCGCGTTGTTTCTCGGGAAGGAACTCCTTCATTCCCTCACTGGCCAGCCGCCCGCCGTCGGCTTTGCCTTGGCCGTGATATTTTCCGCTCAGAACTCCACTCGCCAACGGAGACCAAGCCAATACCCCTACGTTCAAGGCTTTTGCCATAGGAATAAGCTCGCGCTCGACCGTTCGTTCAATGAGGCTGTACTCGATCTGCAACCCGATGAACTGGGTCCAGCCTCGAAGCTCCGCCAGAGTATTCGCCTGGGCAACCCACCAGGCGGGAGCGTCTGAGATCCCGACGTAAAGGACCTTCCCCTGGCGAACGATATCGTCCAGACCGCGCATGACTTCTTCCACGGGGGTGATCCCATCCCAGATGTGCACCCAGTACAGGTCGATGTAGTCGGTTTGCAAGCGTTCTAGACTGGCTTCTACTGCTTGCATCATGTTTTTGCGGTGATTTCCCGCCGCGTTGGGGTCGTTGCCGGGCGCAGCGTTGGAGTATTTTGTGGCTAGAACGACGCTCTCGCGATGACCCCGAACGAACTCGCCCACGAATTTTTCGCTGGTGCCGTTCGTGTAGAAATTCGCTGTGTCAATGAAGTTTCCACCCGCCTCGCGGTAGGTCTCATAGACATTCTGCGCTTCCGCCTTGGGCGATCCCCATGCCCACTCCTCGCCAAAGGTCATGGTACCAAGAGCCGCTTCGGAGACCCGAAGCCCGCTTTTGCCCAGTAATCGATATTTCATTGTCCCGCTCCTTTTCGTCTACTGTAGTATCTGATTACTCACTCATTAATTGGATGCAAAAATTACTTCCGTGCGATCCCGGCCCAATAGATCTCAAATCCACTTTTGCGATACTTGTTTGCCCCGGCAGGCTTGAGCACGATCAGGTCCATGGTCGCTTCCGCCAAGGCCGCCATCGTCCTCGAGATCAACTCAATCGGAACGTCCGCGCGGAGAATGTGTTGCTCAATCGCGTCGCGAATGGTGTTGTACATTTCGACGAAGGGCGCGCTTCCAGCTTCGATCGATTCTTTCGCAAGCATTCCGGAGACCTGCAATTGGGCCAGCACCCTCCGCTTCTCGCGATTGGCTACCCCCCAATTGACATAGCCGTCCCACACATGTTGCACCCTGGTGCGAACACTCTTCTTGCGCGGGAAACCTGACATCATCGCGTCTGCGACTTCTAACTTGATCTCCCGGTAAAGGGCATTCATCAAATCGTCCTTGGTCTTGAAGTACGTAAACAGAGTTCCCTCGGCGACGCCGGCCTGTTTTGATATCACCGACGTTGGGGCAGCGGTAAGACCGCGCTCCGCAAATACCCGGGTCGCGGCGTCGAGGATCGCATTTCGTTTGTCTTCGCTCTTGGGACGAGCCACTGAGCTCCTATAAATAGCCAAATACCTGCTCGATACTATACACGTAAAGACTGGACCTGCGGAGCAAATAAATGAGCATCCAGTCAGCTATTCCAATCATCCTATGCCCAGGAGGATATTGCGATGGCAAACGTCTGGTTGATTACGGGAAGCGGCAACGGATTGGGGCGGGACATCGCCGAGGCGGCGCTGGCCGCAGGGGACAGCGTGGTCGCCGGAGCGCGTCGGACCGAAGAGCTGTCACCCCTGGTAGCGCAGTATGGCCAGCGGGTGAAGCCGGTCAGGCTGGAAGTGCGTGATGAGGCCGCCGCAAGGGCAGCGGTGCAATTGGCGGTAGACAGCTTCGGGCGTCTGGACGTGCTAGTCAACAATGCTGGTTACGGGCAGATTGCACCCTTCGAGCAAATGAGTGCGGAGGATTTCCAGGCCGTCGTGGACACCTGCTTTTACGGGGTGGTGTACACCACGCGTGCCGCCGTGCCGGTGATGCGCAAGCAGAAGAGCGGTCACATCTTTCAGGTGTCTTCGGTCGGCGGCCGCCTCGGGGTTCCCGGCAATACGCCGTATCACGCGGCCAAGTGGGCTGTCGGCGGTTTTAGCGACTCGCTGGCGATGGAAGTCGCATCGTTCGGGGTCAAGATCTGCACGCTGGAGCCGGGAGGCATTCGCACCAACTGGACTCGGCGCGCGGGTGAGAATATGCCGGACCTGCTGCCGGACTACCAGGCCTCGGTCGGTTCGATACACAAGATGTTGCGAGGACTCGAAGGGCGTTCGGAAGGCGATCCGCGAAAGATCGCGGGTGTAATTGTGCAACTGGCAAATAGCGATGAGGTGCCGGTGCGGCTGATCCTCGGTGTAGATGCCGAAAAACGGGTGCAACAAGCGGAAGCTGCGCGTGCTATCGAGGCGGAGAAATGGCGACATCTCACTGTTTCGACGGTTTTTGAAGATGGACGCTTCGACAGCCGAATGTATACGGCAAACAGCGGCGTCAATTCCTGAGTTGCAGAATCGAAAGGCAGTCCTTCCCTTCGGCCCGGCTCAGAAACTCCAGGTTTCGCGAAGGACTTTTCCTTTCGGTAGCGAATCGGGTTCTCGAATCGATAGGCCTACACTTGCGCGAAGCCCCCGTCCACAAACAATTCGGTTCCCGTAACATAGCTTGCGTCATCGGAGGCGAGAAACACCACAGCCTTGGCGATTTCATTCGCTGTGCCGAGCCTGCCGAGGGGGACATTGTTCGAGATATTCCTCAGGCGCTGCTGGCCCGTTTCTGAGGAGCCCAGGAGCCCGCTCAGTCCGGGCGTATCAATCGAGCCTGGGCTCACGGCGTTCACGCGAATGCGGTGATCCTTTAGGTCCGTTGTCCAAGTCCGCGCAAATGACCGAATAGCGGCTTTTGTTGCGCTGTAAACACTATTGATTGGCAACCCTTTGCTGGCCACAACCGACGAATTCAAGATGATAGAGGCGCCATCCGGCAAAAGGGGGAGCGCCTTCTGCACAGTGAAAAGCAGGCCTTTCACATTGATGTCGAAGGTCCAGTCATAGAGCTCCTCGGTGATCATTCCGAATGCAGCAAACTTCGCGACGCCGGCATTGGCGAACACAATATCGAGCTTGCCCTTTTCTCGCTTGATTTGAGCAAAGAGACGATCAAGGTCGCCAAGATTCGACACGTCTCCTTGTATGCCGGTTACATTTCTGCCGATCTCCTTTACCGCCGCAGCCAACTCCGCCTCACGTCGGCCCGTGATGAAGGTATGGGCGCCTTCGCTGACAAACGCTTTTGCCGTAGCGAGGCCAATCCCGCTAGTCCCACCTGTAACCAGTGCGATTTTTCCTTCAAGTTTGTTCATATGTTCCCCTCCTCTTTTTATCAAAGCTGTCAGATTGTGACGACGACCCTGCCGAAAGGTCGGCCCTCAACCAGGTAACGCAGAGCATCAGCCGCTTCGGCGAGCGGGAAGGTCTTAGCCACAATCGGTTTGATTGCGCCGGACTTAAGCAGAGAGACGATCGTGTTCCAAGCGTCAGCCAAAGCCGCCGGTGGCTGAGTGAACAGTACGAAGCTCTGGATGCTGGCCAGTTGCCAGATCAGGTTTGTAACGTCGATGGTTGCCTTGCGGCTTGCTGAATATCCCAGAGTCGTGAGGCTTCCGCCAGGCGCAAGCGTTCCGAGGGCTTCGCTCAAGATTTCACCACCGATGCCGTCGATCACAATGTCTGTGCCGTAGCCGCCCGTGATGCGACGCACGCCATTACCCAGCTTCTCGACGGAGGTATCAATGACCTCGTTAAATCCGAGCACCTTCGCCTGCTCGGCTTTCGCATGATTGGTCGTGCTTGACATCGCATGGCTTGCTCCCTGGGCGCGCGCCAGTTGCGTCACCGCGTTGCCGACCGACCCTCCGATCGCCGGCGCCAGCACCGTTTTGCCGGCCTGAAAGCCAGCGCGGGTTAGGGCCAGCTGCGCGGTGAGATAGGCGATCGGAATACCTGCGGCGCTCATGTCGGTGACACCTTCAGGGATCAGGCAAAGGTTTTCCCTCCGAACGGCAAGCCACTCACTGTAGGCTCCATCCTCAAAGACGCCGTACGGCCCGGTAAACATGACACGTGAACCGACGGGAAAATCCCTTCCACCTCCCTCCTCCACAATCCCGGCTCCTTCATTACCCAGGACTAGCGGCGCCTTCGCAGGAGGGAATTGACCGGAGAGAATCGTATGGTCGAGCGGGGTGACGCCGGCTGCGGTCAGTCGTAGCAGGACCCTTCCGTCCAAAACGGCTGGTGTTGGAAGATCTACGAGCCTCAACCCCTCGTAACCACTGAATTGTTCGGCTCTCATTGCACGCATATCAGTTCCCCTTTTCTTGTCGAATATACTGCTGCCGAATAGGTCGTCGCTGTCGTAGCCGCCTCCCTTAGGGTGCGATGACGCGAGCGCCACCATTGCCAGGATTATTGCTATAATCCAGATACAGGATTAGATTCGTAATCCTGACTTAGTTTCAGTTTATTTTTCCGGGGGCACGTATGGGCCATTCCAGGGCTGAAAAGGCAAAAACTCACAAGCACATCGTTTCGATCGCCTCAAAGAGGTTCCGGGAAAAAGGCCTCGCCGGTTTCGGAATCGCCGAGTTAATGAAGGAGGCCGGTCTGACGGTGGGCGGCTTCTATAAGCACTTTGATTCTCGCGACGACCTAGTGGCCGAAGCGGTCGACTCCGCATTCGGCGGCTGGAAACGTCGGGTGGACGCTGCCAAATCTGGCGGGCCGCCGGTATCCCTCGCAAAGTTGCTCGAAGATTATCTGAACGAAGCGCATCGCGATAATCCAGGCACGGGTTGTGCCTTCAGCGCCCTGGCGCCGGAGATCGCTCGCAGCGATAGGCGGACGCGTTCGCTTACCTCCGAACAGGTCCGGGACGACATTCAGTTGATTGCCACTTTGCTTCCAGGGAGAGACAGGCGGAAGGCAAGATCGAGGGCGATCCTGATACTCAGCGCGCTCGTCGGAGCGATGTCGCTGGCGCGTGCCGTATCGGATGAGGCGCTTTCGCGCGAAATACTAAAGGCCGTGTCAGAATATTTGAAGAATTTCGCCTCGAAGCGCCAGGCATCAAAAAGGCGCAGAAGAGTTGCGCCGCTTAGCGACTAGCGCTATTTGTGCTGGAGTTGCTGAAGTGGTCAATCGTCGAGAGGCGATCAAGGTAAGCGTGCAGTGCCTCGCGTTGGAATACGGGGCTGGCAAACTTGCCCTCACGGACGATTTCGACCAGGCCGGCCTTCTTCAGTTGTTTAAGGAAAAATATGATAGACCACGTCATTCTCACAGTCAGTGACTTCAAGCGTTCAGTCGCTTTCTATGCCAAGGCTCTGAAGCCACTGGGGATCACAACCTTTATAGACTACGAAGGCAAAGACGGACACCCCGACTTGAAAGGTTTTGGTGATGGCAAAACACATTTTTTCTGGCTCAAAGAAGGGAATCCGGATCCTCAGGCCGTTCACGTTGGATTCGTAGCGAAAGACCATTCCGAAGTGGATGCATTCTACAAGGCCGCTTTAGCAGCTGGAGGAAAGAGTAAGGCATCACCTCAGGCTCGTCTCGAATACTATCCCGGCTATTATGCGACCTGGGTGCTTGATCCTGACGGCCACGATATTGAGGTCGTCAATAAAAGCTAGCCGCCGACAGAATATTTGTTCGCCGAGGTGGGGCAACTTCCTGCTGGCTCAACAACTCTAGATCTCGTTCTTATTTCACGCCCCACACAGAAACATTTGAATTTAATGTGATGACAGAGAGTCGCGACGCTCCCCCGGTGGGTTCGCTGCAGCTTGGCGTATGGCGTCGGTTCTTTGCACGCCGCAAATCTGTTCTTCCGCTGGGCAGGAGAAATTCTTCGTGGAAGTTGGAGTTCGGGTCGCCACCCGCACCACGCCCCCGCCGAAGCTCAACGAAAACCAACAGGCCGCATTCATCGAAGAAGTGAAGGCGACCGGCCCAAGCACTGTACCGAACTGCTGCGAGAGGCGTAAGGTCGAAGCGTTCTTCGCCTCTCGAGGTACCGATGAACGCGCTGGTCGTCGTTTACCTCCAGGTCGGCAACCCTCTCGTAATCGGATTGCGGAAGGGTTCGGGGGTGGACTACTGCTTGCTGTTGAGTGACGTCGGTGTCCGCATGGGTGTATTTTGTTGACAGCCCGAATTCTGACTAGGTTTGCTTTGCGGCCCTCGGGACTGAGACATTTGTGAAATGCTGTCAAATCGAACCCGTGGATACTGATGAGCGACACCGACCAAAGCAGGGCAGGTACGGCGGAAACTGGGCGATACGAAGCGCTCTTCCGCGTTTCGCAAACCCTCATCTCAATCCGATCTTCGGAGGAACTTTTCAGGCTTCTCGCGCGCGAGTTGCGCGCGGTAGTGAACTTTTATGTGATGGGCGTGGGCATCTATGACGAGAGTGCGCACGAAGTACGCCTCACGTCGTACGGCGAGCCGGGCATTCCTCTCCAGGTTCCAAAATTTGCGCCGGAAGAAACCTTCACGTGGTGGGTATTCCAGCATCAACAGCCCCTGGTCATTCCCTCATTAGACCGGGAGACTCGTTTCCCGGCAGTAGCCGCGATGCTCAAGGAACGCGGAGTTCGTTCGGTATGCGCGCTTCCTTTGACGACAGTGCACCGGCGACTCGGCGGCCTCGCTGTGGGCAGTGCAGAATCCGATGCCTACAGCGGAGAGGAAGTCCGCTTTCTCTCGCTGGTTGCCAACCAAGTCGCGCTCGCAGTGGACGACGCTTTGAATTTTGACGCTTCCCAACATGCGCAGGAAACTCTCCAATCGAGTACACGGCAATTCCGCCAAATCGTCGATAACATCCCCGGTCTTGTATCTACAAGGTCTGCAACAGGCGCCCCTGAGTTCGTCAATCAGCAGATGCTGGAGTTTTTCGGCCCACCACTGGAGCAACTGCCCGACTGGTCCTCCCTAGTCCATCCCGATGATCGAGAGCGTGTAGTCAGTCTGTGGCGCCGGTCGGTCGATACCGGGCGTCCGTATGACGTGGAACACCGAGCCCGACGTGCAGACGGCGTATACCGCTGGCTTCACGCCCGCGGGCAAGCCTTACGGGATGCCGACGGGCGTATCGTCCGCTGGTGCAACGTGCTTACCGATATTGACGACCGGAAACACGTCGAGGAAGCTCTTCGTACGAGCGAACTCAATTTGCGGGCGATCGTTGACGCCATACCTCAGTTCATCGCCGTGATTGACGCGGAGGGAGGAGTTCTCTATGCGAATCAACTACTGCTCCAGTACACCGGTTGGACCCTGGAAGACCTGAAAGCAAGTGATTTCCCCGCGATGATTCTCCATCCGGATGATTTCGAAAGATTGCGGGATGAACGGCAAGAAGCGCTTGCCCGCGGTGTTCCGTTTGAACTAGAACTGCGGGCACGACGGAACGACGGACAGTATCGTTGGTTTCTCGTCCGCTACAATCCACTGCGCGATGAACTAGAAAATGTTCTTCGCTGGTATGCATCGGCAACTGATATTGACGACCGCAAACGAGCGGAAGACCGGTTACAGTTGCTCCTCGATGTCACCAATCAGGTTGTCTCAAATTTGCAGCTCAGCGACCTCCTGGGTGCGATCTCGTCTAGCGTCCGGCGCGTCATGCAATGCGATCTGGTGAGTGTCTGCTTCCCCGACACGGAGATGAAAAGATTGCAAACGTTCGTGATCGATTTTCCAGACAGCAAAGGATTCATCCGAGAGGAGCTTATTTCAATAGAGGGGTCACTTGGCGGTTTTGTTTTCCGTACCGGCAAACCATGGGCTGGCAATGCTTCCGACCTGCTTCAGTCAGGACTAAAAAATGAGCCGGCCATTGCCGAGGGTCTCAAAGCCGGCTGTGTACTGCCACTGATTAGCCGGAATGTCGTTCTCGGCGTATTGGCGCTTGGCCGCCGCGAGGACCATCCCTTTAGTCAAGTCGATCTAGGGTTTCTTACCCAGGTGGCGAACCAGGTAGCCATCGCGGTAGAGAACGCCACTGCCTATGGCCAAATCGAAGGAGCGAGGGCCGAACTGGAAAAAGCTTTTGAAGAAATTAAGGATCTGAAAGACCGTCTTCAAGACGAGAACGTGGCACTCCGGGAGCAAATCGATCAGGCCCTCATGTTTGAAGAGATTGTAGGGGTCTCTCCCGCCTTGCGAGCAGTGCTTTCTCGAGTATCCAAGGTTGCGCCGACGGACTCCACTGTCCTACTCACGGGTGAAACGGGCACAGGCAAAGAGTTGATCGCGCGCGCAATTCACAAGAGATCTCAGCGGTCGTCCCGTGCCTTCGTCAGTGTGAATTGTGCTGCAATTCCTGCTTCCTTGATTGCATCGGAGTTATTCGGTCATGAGAAAGGTGCTTTTACGGGGGCAACGCAACGGCGACTGGGTCGGTTCGAACTTGCGGAAGAAGGCACCATTTTCCTCGACGAGGTGGGTGAGTTACCCGCGGAAACTCAAATTACGCTATTGCACGTTCTACAGGAGCGGGAGTTTCAGCGTGTGGGCGGCAATCAAAATATCCGGGCCAACGCGCGGGTCATCGCCGCCACCAATCGCGATTTGGAGGCTGCCATCGCTGAGGGGACATTTCGCAGCGATCTGTTTTACCGGCTCAACGTGTTCCCGATCGAGATTCCTCCGCTGCGGGAGAGAAAAGAAGACATACCCCTGCTGGTCGAGTACTTCATCGACCGTTTCGCAAGAAAGGCAGGAAAGAGCATCCGCGGGATGAACAAAAAAACGTTAAATCTTTTTTTATCCTATCCTTGGCCAGGTAATATTCGGGAATTGCAGAACGTCGTGGAACGTTCCGTCATTGTATGCGAAACGGAGAATTTCTCAGTCGATGAGAGTTGGCTATCACGGAAGCCTCTCGCAAACGAACCGAAAAGTCAGTCGGAACTATCTCAAAAGTTCGCTACCCAGGAGAAAGAGATGATTGAGGCTGCCCTACGCGTCAGCGGGGGCCGGGTGTCCGGTCCCTCCGGGGCGGCTGCAAAGCTAGGGCTTCATCGATCAACATTAGAATCGAAGATCGCATCACTGAAGATCAACAAGTATCGCTTCAAGACGGCAAATTCCCCCAAAGTCAGCTAGCCGCATTTCAACCCATCCGCAGCTCCGTCATCTCCGAAATTTGCTGTAGGGGATTTCAGTAATTGACGAAACCCACGACATTGCACGGCCAGCTAAGACATTTAGGCTTAATCTTTTGCGGTTGGAACTGTAATTGCCGTAACGGTACATGCGACGGGCAATGGCGGCACCAGAACATCAGTAGAGCGCAGTGAAGATGCTTAAGATCACGCGGGCAACGAACGGAGAAGTGATCTTTACAGTGAGCGGTCGAATGGACGCTGAACACCTGGCCGAATTGAAAACGCTGCTCAATTCCGAGGCGAACGGTTGCAGCATAACTTTAGACCTTAGAGATCTGACCCTGGTGGATCAAGACACTGTCAGTTTTCTAAGGCGCTGCGAAGCCGCGAACATCCAGCTCAAGAATTGCCCAGCATACATCCGCGAGTGGATCACGAGAGAACGAGGACAGAGTTAGCGGTTCATCACAGAAAAGAATGGGATCGTAGGTCGAAGGAACAGGTCTGTGAGGTAAGCCAGTTTCGGCAATCACAGGACACTTCATACGCGAGCTGGTTCCTCAACTGGAGCAATTCAGCAAGGGACGGAAGGGAGGGGGTCAATATAGACATCGCGAGGCGGGACAAGCGGAATAAATCTCGGAATTTGAAGCAAGTCCGAACCAGTTTCACTCAGATAATTCCGAAAACTACACACGAGGTTCTGAAGAAATCAGGCTACGAGCATAGGAAATCTATCCAGGGCGTGGCGGCCTCCCGGGCGATGAGCTTGATGATTGGCTGCAAGCCGAACGCGAGGTCGACGGTCGCGCGCCGCAACTGGGTGGGTCGACCGATAAGAAGGGCACAAACGATGATCAACCGGTTGACACAGTCTGACATTGTGACGGAGGTTCGCATTTTGGCTTTCACTTTTCCGATCGATCAGCAGCTATGAGCGACAAGCGGTCAATGAGAGTGGCGATGGAGCGATGGCTGTCAAAAATGGCCTGCCTACTCGTCGCAACACTGTGCCTATTGCCTCGGGCCACCGCGCAAGAGAGCGGCGGGCTGCTCACGCTCGACGAAGCGCTCCGGTTGGCCAAATCCAATAATCGAGATCTCAAGGAGTTTGGACTTGATGTAGGCAGACAACGAGAAGCATTGGGCGAGGCAAAGACACACCTTTATCCTCGGTTCGACACTTCCGTGCTTGCAGCCCAGTTGCTTGCGCCGCTCGATTTCACGATCGAGAGAGGGCAGTTCGGTATCTTCCCGGGAACGGGGCCGATCCCGGGGGCTAATACTGATCTTCACACGCCTGCTCGTCCAGTCGCCATTGCCTCAGTCACCGCGACCCAGCCGCTTACACAACTCATTCGTATCCATTTGTCCATCGCGGACCAGCGGCTCAAGATTGAAGCGGCGCAGTTGTCGTTCGACCAACGTGAGCAGAAGCTAGCCGATGATGTCCGCCAGTCGTACTATCAAGTTCTCCAGTCGCAGATCCAGCATGAATCCCAACAATCGTTAGTGAAGTATCTGGAGGAGTTGCTGCAACTCACGGACCGTCGCTTCGACCAACAAGCTGCTCTCAAAGCCGACAGATTGAGTGTCAAAGCAGAGCTAGCCAAGGCGAGTGATCAGCTGACCACGATCGAAGACACACTGGCGGACAGCAAAGATGCCCTGAATCACCTCTTGGGTCGCAGCGTGCAGACGGAGTTTGCGGTAGAACCCGTTCCAGGGACCTTCCCCGAGCAAGAGGATGTTTCTGCCGCCCGGGCAACTGCACTCGAACATCGTCCGGAAGTGAAACTGGCGGCCAATCGTGTCCGTCAGGCCGATCTGGCCACCAAGAGCGAGAGAACACATTACATCCCGGATATTGCTATTCAGGCGAGCTACTTCAGTCCAGCAAACATCAATTTTCTGCCGCAAAATATAGGCTCGGTTGGCGCCTTGCTTACCTGGCAGTCGTGGGATTGGGGAGAAAAGCGTCACAAGGTTCGACAAGCCGCCCTTGCGGAGCAGCAGCAGGAACTCTCCCTTGAGGACACACGTGAACAGATTCTTCTTGAAGTGAATTCGAAGTTCAGGCATCTCCGACAAGCGCGCTCGCACCTTGCGGTCACAGAAGCAATCCGTGATGCCGAGATCGAGAAGATGCGGAACCAAAAGGAAGCATATTCCCAGCAGGCGATCCTGCTCAGCGACCTGCTAAAGCAGCAGTCTTCGCTGGCAGACGCGGAGGGCCAATACCATCAGGCGGTTCTCGCCTATTGGAGTGCGCGCGCTGATTTCCAGAAATCGCTCGGTGAGGAGTAGAGCCGTGAAGCCTTTCACGATCCCGCGTCACAGACTGAATACACCACTAGCCATCATTGTCCTATCGCTGACGGGAGTGTGGGGTGGATGTAGTCACGAGTCGCAGATACCCTCGCAGCCGCCGAGGGCCGTCCGGCTCGCGACCGTCGCGGCGCCGCAGACGAGTGCAGAGACACTGCGCTATTCAGCGTCCATTCTTCCTTACGCGCAGGTAGATCTCATGTTTCGATCTTCCGGCTATGTGACGAATGTAAGGCAGGTGCGAGGTGCCGATGGGCGAACTCGCAACACCGGAACCGGAGATTACGTGGAACAGGGCCTCACTCTTGCGCACATTCGCCGGGAAGACCTGCAGAATCAAATGGCACAGGCGCAGGCCCAACTCGATCAGACTACCGCACAACACACCAAGGCCGATCAGGATTTCCAGCGCGCGAAGGTTCTCTATTCGACGCAAAGCCTTACCAAGCCCAACTATGACCAGGCTGAGGAAGCGCTCAATGCAACTCAGGCTGCGATGGACAATGCCAAGGCCGCACTCCTTCAATCCCAATTGACGCTTGGAGATGCCGACCTGAAGGCTCCTTTCTCCGGGTATATCCTAAGCCGAAATATAGATCTAGGGAGTCTGGTATCTCCGTCCACGAATGCCTTTACCATCGCCGACATCGGTCGCGTAAAGGTCGCCTTTGGTGCCCCGGACTACATTCTCGGTCGCGTACGTTTAGGGCAGGAATTGGCGATCCAGACAGAGAATGATGCAGCACCCGTGAAGGGTCGGGTTACAAGTATCTCCCCAGCTGCCGATGCGCGAAACCGAATCTTCTCGGTTGAAGTGACCGTCAGCAATCGCGACACCCATTTGAAGCCGGGCATGATCGCTTCGGTCGATCTGGGTGAAGTCCCTCACTCGTCCATTTTGATCCCACTCAGCGCCATCGTGCCCCTCCCTTCGGAACCCGATCATTTTGCGGTGATGGTCGCACTGGATCGCGCCGGCAGGCTCGTTGCCAACTTGCGCAAGGTTCAGCTGGGGACGACCCATGACAATTCAGTGGCCGTCGAAGGAGTCCAACCGGGCGAGCGAGTGGTCTCCGTAGGGGCCCAACTTTTGAAGGATGGCGACCCCATCCAAGCGATTCCTTAAGCAGACTCCATGGCAAACAAAAACGACCAGGATCGAATCGAGAAAACCCATAATGCCCCCAGGTTCTTCGTGGAGCACCCGCAGGTTTCGTGGGTGCTGCTCACGGGTGTTCTCATATGGGGTTGGTTTGGCTACAACAGCATGCCCCAGCGGAAGGATCCTGACATTCCGGTCCGAGTCGCAATGGCCTTCTGTTCGTGGCCGGGCGCTACCGCGCAGCAAGTCGAGCAGTTTGTCACTCGTCCTATCGAGGATGCCGTCGCCGAAAACAAGTCGATTCATCCCGGCACAGCCTCAGATTACGGAATTCGCTCCGTCTCTCTGCCCGGCGCGGCTTACGTCTACGTGCAGCTCGCCGAGAATGTGGCAGACGTCAAAAGGCAATTTAGCGACATCAATCTCAAGCTAAACGCGCTCAACAACCAACTGCCACAAGGTGCAGCTCCGATCTCGTTCCAGAGTGATTTTGGTGATACCGCCGCACTCATGCTGACCATAGCTAGTCCGAAGGTCGACCAGACAGAAATCAATATTCGCGGGCAAGCGATCCAGTCCGCGGTTGAGTCGGTTCGCGCTAAGAGGAAATATGCCCAGCGCGATGAGCCGGTGGCGATCGTCTATTCATTCCCGAGGTCCATTTCTCCGGCGACGATGCTTGACGCGGTGCAGCTGTTCGAGCAGCAAGCGGATGAACAGAGTATCCTGCACGCTCCGCAAATGATCTCAGGCAGTGGGTTTATTGCCGTGGATGGTGTTTCGGACAAGGATGACGCGAGCATCCATCGCTTCGTGGAAACCTTCTTCCAAAGGCAATTGCAGCGCTCAGATTTGCATCCGGACGGCTGGGCGCCGATCATCACGCGTGATCCTCATGATGTTCGGGCAAAGTTGACTGAAGTTGCGGGAGACAAATATAGCTACGCCGATCTCGACAACTTTTCTGATCTGATTGGGAGAACCGTGCAAGGGGCGCGAGAGACCTCGAAAGTGGAGAGGCGAGGCCTTTTGCCCCAGGTGGTCTACCTCGAATATTCGCAAGACCGCCTAGCCGAGTACGGACTCCAGCCCGCAACTTTAGAGCAAGTCCTGCGCGCCCGCAACATCATTGAGCCGGGAGGTGCATTCGAAACCGACCAGCGACAGATCATCATCAATCCCTCCGGACAGTTCGAAAACAGAGAGGCAATTGGGAATGTTGCGGTGGCTCTGACTTCGACCGGCGCTCCCGTTTATCTGCGGGATCTGGTCAAGATTTTTCCCGGCTATCAAGCTCCCGCAACATACCTGAACTATTACACACGGCTGGACTCCACTGGACAATGGCAGCGCAGCCGTGCAGTCACCTTGGCGATCTATATGCGCGATCAGCAACAGATCGCAAACTTCGGTCAGTCGGTCGATGAGAAACTTGCGCAGCTCAAACAGATTCTTCCGACAGACCTCATCATCGCGCACACCTCCGATCAGCCCTTGCAGGTTAAGGAAAACATTCATCTCTTCCTGCGTGCTTTGATGGAAGCGATCATCCTCGTAGTCGGGGTGTCGCTGATCGGATTTTGGGAATGGCGTCTCGCGCTCATCATGGCGCTGGCTATTCCGATCACACTCGCCATGACCTTTGGCGTTACGTACATGTTAGGCATCGACCTGCAGCAAGTTTCGGTGGCGACGCTGATCATCGCCTTAGGCCTGCTGGTCGACGTTCCTGTAGTGGCTGGCGACGGTATCAAACGCGGTCTCGCGGAAGGATTGGCGCGTGGCGTGGCAGCGTGGCTCGGACCGACCAAGCTGGCTACGGCCATCTTTTACGCAACCCTGACGAACATCATCGCCTATCTTCCTTTCCTCATGCTCAGCGGCAACACCGGAGAGTTTCTCAAAAGCCTCCCCATCGTCATGACCACGGCTCTGCTCTGTGCTTTGGTGGTTGCCATGACGTTCGTTCCACTACTGGGTTACTACATTCAGCGGCCACCCGCCAGGAGAGAATCCACCATAGAAGAAAAGCGCGAGCGAGGCTTTTACGGCTTCTATAACCAACTCGTGGGCCGGGCGATTCGACATCGCTGGTACGTTCTGCTGGGTTCCTTCGTATTCTTGCTGATCGGCGCGTTTGCCGCTTCGCACCTCAAGTCCCAATTTTTTCCCGAGGACGTCCAATACTGGTTTTACCTCGACATCTGGCTGCCCAATGATGTCCCCTTAAGCGCGACCAACGACACTGCGATAAGGGCGGAGCAGGTTGTGCGCAAAGTGATTGAAGCTGCTCCAGAAGGGAGAACAGAAGGGAAGAGATCTGCGCACCTGCTTACTTCAGTGACAAGTTTCATTGGCGGTGGCGGACCGCGTTTCTGGTTTTCCATCGCTCCCGAAGCGACCCAGACCAACTATGCGCAGGTCATTGTGCAGGTGCGCGACAAGGAAGCCACTCCGAAGCTGATCGGACCTCTTCAGGATGAACTCAATAAGCAGGTCCCCGGAGCATGGATCACGGTGCGACAGCTACAAACAAACCCAGTCGAGACTCCAGTGGAAGTCCTCATTTCAGGCCAGGCCGATACCGACCCGCGAACCGAGAGCGAGGATATCCGATCCCTTCGAGCAATCGCCTCGCAAGCCATGGATATCGTTCGCCAATCGCCTGGGATCGCCGTGTTGAGGGACGATTGGAGTCCCGACAGCCCATACATGAAAATCGAGATTGATGCAGATCGCGCAAACCTGGTTGGCATCACGAACGCCGACGTTGCAACGTCCACGTCTGCCGCAATCAGTGGAAACCGGGTGGGCAGTTACAAAGAGGGAAACAAGAACATCCCGATTGTTGTCCGCCTCCGGCCGCAGGATCGCGCGCGCCTTTCACAGATCGAAAATCTCTACGTCAACTCATCACAAGGGAACGTCAAAGTCCCCCTGCTTTCGGTGGCGACTCTGAAGGATATTCTTGAGACGGCGCGGATTCGACGCCGCGAGCACTTCCGCACCTTATCGATCTTGTGCTTTCCGGCACCTGGTGTCCTCGCATCGGAGGTACTCGGACCAATCGAACCAAAACTGATTACTCTCAAGAAAAGTCTTCCGCCAGGTTATCAGTTACAGATCGGCGGGGAAAAGGCGAAGCAAGTTGACGGATTCACAAATCTCGCCGTCGTTCTTCTAATTTCTCTGATCGGAATCTACTTGGCGCTCCTGATTCAGTTCAACAATGCGGTCAAGCCTTTGTTGGTCTTCGCGGCCGCCCCCTACGGAGCGATTGGTGCACTGATCGCTTTGGCAATCATGGGCACGCCGTTCGGCTTCATGGCATTTCTTGGAGTGGCCAGCCTCATCGGAGTTATCGTAAGCCATGTCATCGTACTGTTCGACTTCATCGAGGAGATGCATGAAAAGGGAGAGCCCCTGGAACGCGCTCTTCCCGATGCCGGAATTGAGCGCATTCGACCCGTAATGATCACCGTGGCTGCAACCATCCTGGCCTTGTTTCCTCTCGCACTTGAAGGCGGCCCGCTCTGGAAACCCTTGTGCTACGCTCAGATCGGCGGACTGGCCGTCGCTACTTTCATCACCTTGTTGTTGGTCCCAGTCTTTTACTCCATCTTTGTCTTGGATCTCAAGTGGATCAAATGGGAAACGACAGGGGACAGGGAGCAGGCGGCTGAGGCAGAACCTACACCGTGACGACAAGAGGGCAGGGGTTTCTCTACAGGAGGATGGCATGGATCTAAAACTTACTGGGAAAATCGCGCTGGTGACGGGGTCGACGGCGGGGATCGGGTTTGCGATCGCCAAGTCGCTTGCGAACGAAGGCGCCCATGTCCATGTAAACGGTCGTACACCAGAGCGCGTCGATGCGGCGGTGCTGGCAATCCGAGCGGACGCTACGGCGGCCAAGGTTGAGGGCATTGTAGCGGACTTTTCCGGTCCAGCCGGTGCAGAGGCCTTGGTTGCGAAACTCCCAGCGGTGGATATTTTGGTGAACAATGTGGGTATCTTCGAGCCCAAGCCGTTTGCAGAAATTCCCGATGCGGACTGGTACCGCCTCTTCGAGGTAAACGTGATGAGCGGAGTGCGGCTCTCGAGACACTATCTCGCGGGGATGCTGGAACGGAATT
>Ga0193726_1000954_pt1 | contig 25587 bp, 25 predicted proteins | sample H2c1metaG_FD_144928 | JGI IMG/M metagenome (GOLD analysis project Ga0193726, IMG submission 144928) | Soil microbial communities from a riparian zone of the East river system, Colorado, United States - H2c1 | ecosystem: Environmental > Terrestrial > Soil > Riparian zone | place: USA: East River...
TCGCCGAATGGGCGGTCGCGGGCGGCATCGACGGCAATACGCGCCGCCAGAAAACCGGCGGGTGAGCGTCATGGCCCCCAGTCCGCGGCTAGAATTCCGCGACGTCTCCAAGCGCTTCGCCAATCCGCGGCAGGGCGGTTTCGTCGTGGCCGTCGAAGGCGTCAGCCTGTCGGTCGCCGACGGCGAGGTGGTGTCGCTGATCGGGCCATCGGGCTGCGGCAAGAGCACGTTGCTCAACATGGGCGCGGGCCTCGACCCTGTATCGTCGGGGCAGGTCTGGGTCGACGGCGAGCTCGTCACCCGGCCCAATCGCCATGTCGCCTTCATGCTGCAGAAGGACCTTCTGCTGCCATGGCGCACGATCGTCGAGAATGTCGAGCTCGGCCAGGAGATCCAGAGCGTGCCGGGGCGCGAGCGCCGCCAGCGGGCGCTCGACCTTTTGGCCAAGTGCCGGCTGAGCGACTTCGTCGACCACTATCCGCATCAGCTCTCGGGCGGCATGCGCCAGCGGGCGGCCCTGGCGCGAACGCTGGCGGTCGATCCCAGCGTGCTGCTGATGGACGAACCGTTCTCCGCGCTCGACGCCCAGACCAAGATGGTGCTGCAGCAGGATCTCGCCCGCACCCTGGCCGACACCGGCAAGACCGCCTTGTTCATCACCCACGATCTGGTCGAGGCGGTGGCGCTGTCGGACCGCGTTCTGGTGATGAGCCAGCGTCCGGGCCGCATCATCGAGGAGATCGTGGTCGAGGTGGGCGACCGCGACAATCCGATGAAGCGCCGGCAGCATCCGCGGATTGCGGAATATGTCGTGCGGCTGATGGGCCTCCTGCAAATCGAGCAGGCCGCCGCGTAGTCGAATGTTCAAGAGGGGGCTTGCGATGTCGAATTTCTTGCGTGTTCGTCTGGCAATGGCCGGGCTTTGCCTCGGAGCGGCCATGACGCTCGGCAGCGTCCCGGCGTCGGCCGAGGACATCACCTATCTCCTGCCGGCGCCGCTCTCCCTGCCGGCGTTCGGTCCGTTCGTGCTGGCCCAGCAGCGCGGCTACTTCAAGGCGGAAGGCCTCAACGTCACCTTCCAGGTCGGCAAGGGCGGCGTCGACGTCGCCAAGCAGGTCGGCGCCGGCAACGCGGTGATCGGCGGCGGCATCGGCGACACGCCGATCATCGTGCGGCCCAACGGCGTGCCGGTGAAGGCCGTGGCCGTGCTGGGCGGCGGCGCGCTGATGCAGCTCGTTCTCGACAAGGACAAGGGCCTGACCACGGTCAAGGACCTCAAGGGCAAGACCGTCACGGTGCTGGCCTACCAGGACACGACCTATTTCGCGCTGCTCGGCATGCTGGCGAGCCAGGGCATGACCAAGGACGACGTCAACGCCCAGGCGGTCGGTCCGGTCAATGTGTGGAAACTGTTCATCGCCGGACAGTCGGACGCCTTCGCCTCGACGCCCGACTGGACGGCGCTGGTCATGCTGGCCAAGAAGAACATCGAGGTGATTCCCTCCGACCAGCTCTTCAAGAGCATGGCCCAGGCCATCATCGCCTCCGACGACACCATCAAGAACAATCCGGCGCTGATCGAGAAGGTCGTGCGCGCGACGCTCAAAGGCATGAAGGACATCATGGCCGATCCCGCCGCCGCCGCCGTCGATTTCGTCAAGGCGACGCCCGAGCTCGCCGGCAAGGAGGATTTCGTCACCCTGTCGTTCAAGCTCTACAACCAGTACGTCTATGGCGGCCAGAAGGTCTTGGGCGAAATGGACGAGCAGAGGCTGACGGCCCTGCAGGATTTCTATGCCAAGGAAGGGCTCATCAAGTCCAAGACGGCCGTGAAGGATCTCTACACCAACCAGTTCGTCAAATGAGCGCTCGGTTCGTCGCCCTGCAGCCCGGCATGCGCCAGATGGTGATCGGCAGCGCGTTGCTGTTCGTCATCTTCCTGGTGGCCTGGCAATGGGCGCCGGGCCTGTTCGGCATTCCGGCCTTCATCATTCCGCCCGCCAGCCTGGTCTGGGACGAGTTCTTGAACATGCTGGCGCGCGACCGCCTCGTCTATCACACGTCCATCACGGCGATGCAGGTCGGCATAGGCTTCGTGCTGGGCGTCCTGCTCGGCATCCTGTGCGGCTTCGCGCTCGGCATGTCGCCGGCGGCCGAGTTCGTGCTGTCGCCTTACATTCTGGCGCTGCAGATCGCGCCCAAGGTCGCCTTCGCGCCGCTGTTCATCATCTGGTTCGGCTACACGGTCTATCCGAAGATCCTGGTCTGCGTGCTGATCGTGTTCTTCCCCATCATGATCAACGTTTTAGGCGCGGTGCGGGCACTCGATCCCGACGTCGTGCGGCTGGCCAAGTCCTTCACCGCCAACCGCCTGCAGGTTTTCTGGAAGATCGAGTTTCCCGCCGCCATGCCGCCGCTGTTCGCCGGTCTCCGGATCGCCGCCACCCTGGCGGTCATCGGCGTGCTGGTGGGCGAGCTGGTCGGCGGCAACACCGGGCTGGGCTATCTTTTGGCGTTTGCCGAAGGCTCGGGCGACACCGCGAAGGTCTTCGTCACCATCATCCTGCTCACGCTGATCGGCATCGTCCTCTACGGCATCGTCGTCGCGATCGAGACGCGCGTGCTGCACTATCTGCCCGCGCGGGCGCGGCTCGCCACATGAGCCTGCAGGGCCGCACGATCCTGATCACCGGCGCCGGGCGCGGCCTGGGTCGCGCCTTTGCCGAGGCCTGTGCCGCGGCGGCGGCCGACGCGATCGTCGTCGCCGACGTGCAGGCGGAGTGGGGCGAAGCCACGGCCGAGGTGCTGCGGCGCGCGGGTACGAAGGCTGCCTTCTTCCCGGTCGATCTCGGCGACCCTGTTTCGATCGAGGCGTTCGCGGCCAAGGTCGGCGCCCGGTACGGCCATATCGACGGCTTGGTGAACAACGCCGCGGTCGCTACGGGCATCGGCGGCAAGACCTTCGAGGAGATCGACATCGAGACCTGGGACAGGGTGATGGCGGTCAATGTCCGCGGCACGTGGCTGATGACCAAGGCGATGGCGCCGTTGTTGCGCCGTTCCCGACTGGGCGGCCGCATCGTCAACCTGGCCTCGGACACCGCGCTATGGGGCGCACCGCGCCTGCTGCATTATGTCTCCAGCAAGGGCGCGGTGATCTCGATGACCCGCTCGCTGGCCCGCGAGCTGGGCGCCGACGGCATCGCCGTCAACGCCATCGCGCCGGGCCTCGTGCTGGTCGAGGCGACCGAATACGTGCCCGAGGAGCGCCGGCAGCTCTACGTCTCGGGCCGCGCCATGCAACGCGCCCAGCTTCCCGACGATGTCACCGGCGCCGTCGTGTTCCTGCTGGGCCAGGGCGCGGGCTTCGTCACCGGCCAGTTGCTGCCCGTCAACGGCGGCTTCGTCTTCAATTGATCGACAGGTTCGTGGGACTCTGAAATGGCAAGCGATCCGCTTCCGACCGAGACCAAATACATCGTCCCCGCACTGGCGCAGGGGCTCGGCATCCTGTCGTTGTTCAGCGGCGCCCAGCGCAGCTTCACCGCGCCGGAAATCGCTAAAAGGCTGTCGCTGCCGCGCACCAAGGTCTTTCGCCTGCTGCAGACGCTGCTGTCGATGGATTATCTGCGCTGCGAGGAAGACAAGCGCCATTTCAGCCTGGGTCCGGCGCTGCTCAGCCGCGGCTTCGAGTATCTCGCCTCCCTCGACATGGTCGAGGTGGCCCAGCCGATCCTGCAGCGGCTGCGCGACCGCACGGCCCTGTCGGCCCACATGGCGATCCGCGACGGCCGCGAGATCATCTATGTCCTGCGCTTTCCCGCGCGCAGCACGATCGCCAGCAGCGTCAATATCGGCACGCGTTTTCCCGTCCACGCCACGATCATGGGCCGCATGACGATCTTCGAGCTTTCAGACAAGGAACTGGAGCGGCTGTTCCGCGACCAGCCGCTCGAACGCTTCACCAAGCAGACGCCGACCACGCTCAAGGCTTTGAAGGCGATTCTGACGGAGGATCGGGCGCGCGGCTACGCCGTCAGCCAGGCCTTCTTCGAGGCCGGCGTCAGCTCGATCGCCGCCCCGGTGCGCGACGGCGCCGGCCGCATCGTGGCGGCCATCAACGTCACGGCGGTGAACGCCCATATCGATGAGCAGGACATGCATGGCGAGCTCAAGGACGCGGTCATCGAGGCGGCCGCCGCGATCTCGCAATGGCTCTGCCGCAGCGCGACGGCGGAAGCGCCGGTCGCCCCGGCCAAGCGCCTCAAGGCGAGGGAGATCGTGCATGCCTGAGAAAGTGAGAAACGAATCGTGTCACCAGGTTTTCATTCGAAGTGGAGGAATGTGCCATGCCAGATAGCAGCCTGACCCAGCAGCCCAGCGCCCTCGCGAGCGAGATGCGCGCCTATACGGGCCTGTTCACCGAGAAGACGTTCGACTGGGACGCCTTTCCCGCCAGCCGCGGCTTTCCCGATCTGCTGCGCGCCCAGCTGCGCTATGTCGGCGCCGGCGGATCGCCCAAGTCGAACGATCCGACGACTCTGAAGGCCGAGCACTTCACCTTCAGCCTGGTCAACCAGCCGGTCGGCAAGTTCGCAGGCTCGCACGCCCACGAAGTCGTCGAGCATTTCTTCATCCTGCAGGGCGTCCTGACGGTGGGGACGGTGTGGGGCGACGAGGTGGTCGAGGTGAAGCTCGGGCCCGGCGACCTGCTGCTCAACAAGAGCGGTCGGCCACACGGCTTCCGCAATGACGGCGTCGAGCCGGTCCTGATGCAGATCACCGTCGGCAGCGGCACGCCCGAGATGCCGGTCCATGTCTGCCATCCCAAGGATAAGGATCTCGAGCTGGCGCGGCGCTTCGGCGCTCCAGGTCCCGAGAAGATCCACCTGTTCTCGCCCGAGAGCACCGACCGGCGGCACCAGGAGCTGGCCAAGCACGTCGTGCGCTACCGCGACCGCACGCCGGTGTGGGACAAGGCGGGCTTCGCACGCCTTTGCTATGTCGGCGAGGGCGGCGCACCGGCGCATGGCTATCGCATGGACATGATCCATCTGCCGAAGGGCGTCGCCGTCAGGCCCTATGTCCGCGACGTCGAGGACGTCTACTTCGTGCTGGACGGGGCGATCACCGCCGGTTGGGTGCAGGATGGCGAGGTCGTCGAGCGTCGCCTGGGCGCGCGCGACCTGCTGTTCAATCCGGCCGGTCGTCCGCACTATTTCCGCAACGACGGCGTCACCGATGCGGAGTTCAGCATGGTGGTGGGCTCGGGCGCGCCGGAATCGGTCACCTTCGAGGCGGCATGACGACAAGTCCCGGGGCCTCCCGCCGGATCGAGGGCGGGAGCTCCGTTTTCACCTACAGCGAGGCGGGCGCGGGAACGCCGCTCGTCCTGCTGCACGGCATCGGCTCGGCCGCGCGCGCCTTCGACGATCAGTTCGCCGGCCTGTCGGACCGGTTGCGGGTCATCGCCTGGGATGCGCCGGGATATGGCGGCTCGACCTGTCTCGCGCCCGAATCGCCACGGGCAAACGACTACGCGGCGGCGCTCGGCGGGATGCTCGATGCGCTGGGCATCCCGGCCTGCCACCTGGTCGGCCATTCGCTCGGCACGCTGATCGCTGCGTCCTTCGCGGCCGACCATCCGGAGCGCATCCTGTCGCTCACCTTGGCGAGCGTTGCCGCAGGCCAGGCGCGCCTGCCGGCCGCCGAGCGGGAGAAGGCGTTGGCGCAGCGCCTGGGCGACGTCGTCGAGCTCGGGCCCCGTCGCATGGCCGAGCAGCGCGGTCCGCGCCTGCTGGCGCCCGCCGCGACGCCTGAGATGCTGCGGCGGGTCGTCGAGACCATGGCTTCCGTCCGGCCCGACGGTTACAGCCAGGCGGCGCGCATGCTGGCGTCCGGCGACATCAAGGCCGACATTCCGCGCCTGCCGGCGGACATGCCTGTGCAGTTCCTCTACGGCGACGGCGACGTCATCACGCCGCCGGCGCGCAACATCGACGTCGCGGCGTTGCGGCCCACGGCGCCGGTCCATGTCGTCAAGGACGCCGGACACGCCGTCTATCTCGAGCAACCCGCCAAGTTCAATTCCATCGTGTCCGATTTTGTCACCAGGAGTACCCGTTCATGAAACGCCGCACGCTGCTGGCCCTGCCGTCTCTCGTGGTCCCGGCGGCCTTTCTGGCCGGCACCCGCGCCAGCGCCCAGGCGTATCCGTCCAAGCCGATCCACATCATCGTATCGGTCTCGGCCGGCGGGTCGATCGACACCATCGCCCGCTCGATCGGCGAGGCGCTGTCGCAAAGCACAGGCCAGCCCGTCGTGATCGAGAACCGGCCCGGCGCCAACGGCAACATCGCCGCCGCCGCGGTGGCGCGCGCGGCGCCGGATGGCTACACGCTGCTCGCCACGGGCGGCAGCACGCTCAACCTCAACCCGTTCCTCTACCGCGAACTGCCGTTCGATCCGCAGAAGAGCTTCGCGCCTGTCACGCTGACGGCGCGCACCAACTTCATCCTCGTGGTCAATCCCAAGCTCGGCGTCGATTCGGTCGAGGCCTTCGTGGCGCTGGCCAAGGCGCATCCCAAGACGTTGAACTACGGATCGGCGGGCAGCGGCAGCCTGATCCACATCGCCACCGAGCTGTTCAACACGACGACGGGCATCGAGACCAACCACGTGCCCTACAAGGGGCTGGCGCCGGCGGTGAACGACCTTCTGGCCGGCCAGATCGACTTCATGTTCGATTCGGCGACGACCATGTCCCACATCCAGGCGGGGCGGCTGAAGGCGCTGGCCGTCATCGGCCCGAATCCCCTGCCGGCCTTGCCGCAGCTCAAGCCATTGTCGGCCTATGGCATCATGGGCGTCGACGTGGCGTCGGGTTGGCACGCTTTGTTTGCCCCGGCCGGCACGCCAACCGAGATCATCGACCGCCTGAATGCCGCCCTGCAGCCGATCCTGGCGTCGGCCGCGCTCAAGGAGCGCATCATCTCGCTGGGCGCCGAGCCCGCGTCCAGCACGCCCGACCAGCTCGCCAAGATCCTGGCCAACGACCTCGAGCGTCTGCAGCCCATCGTCAAGCGCACGGGCGCAAGCCTCGACTGAACCGCGGTTGCGCCCTCGCTCAGCCGCGGCGGTGTCGACAACTTTTGTTTTGGCACCAAACAAATCCGCGCCTAGGATCGACGACGAGGAATATCCAAGTCGTGACGCAAGAACGTACGCAAGTCGGCATCATCGGCGCCGGTCCGGCAGGGCTCCTGCTGGCCCGGCTGCTGAAGGCGCAGGGAATCGACAGCGTGATCCTGGAAGCGCGGTCGCGCGACTATGTCGAAGCGCGCATCCGCGCCGGCGTCCTGGAGCAGGGAACGGTCGCTCTGCTGGAAGAGGCGTCCGTCGCCGAGCGCCTGCATCGCGACGGGCTGGTGCATGACGGCGTTGAGATCGTTGCGGGCGGCCGGCGCTTTCGCGTCGATTTCCGGGCCCTCACGGGAAAGACCGTCACGGTCTATGGCCAGACCGAGGTCACCCGCGACCTCATCGCCGCGCGCCTTGCCGGCGACGGTCCGATCGTCTGGGAGGCGGCCGGGGTCGCCCTGCGCGATATCGAGACCGGACGACCCAGGCTCGGCTACCGGCTGGCCGGCGCCGAGCACGAGCTGGCTTGCGACTTCATCGCCGGCTGCGACGGCTTCCACGGCGTCAGCCGCTCGAGCCTGCCGGCATCGAGCCAGACGTTCGAGCGAACCTACCCGTTCGGCTGGCTGGGCATCCTGGCCGACGTGCCGCCGTGCTCGGACGAGCTGATCTACGCCAGCCATCCGCGCGGCTTTGCGCTGGCCTCGATGCGTTCGCCCACCCGGAGTCGCTACTACATCCAATGCAGCCTCGATGAGAAGATCGAGGAATGGCCGGATGAGCGGATCTGGGACGAGCTCAAGCGGCGGCTGGGCCCCGAAGCGGGGTCTCACGTCACGATGGGGCCGTCGATCGAGAAGAGCATCGCGCCGCTGCGCAGCTTCGTGTCCACGCCGATGCAGCATGGCCGGCTGTTCCTCGCCGGAGACGCGGCTCACATCGTGCCGCCGACCGGCGCCAAGGGCCTCAATCTCGCGGCGTCGGACGTGCACTATCTGTGTCGTGCCCTGGTCGCCCACTACGGGAAGAAGGACGACACGCCGCTCCGCGCCTATAGTGACACCGCCCTGGCGCGGGTGTGGAAGGCCGAGCGCTTCTCCTGGTGGATGACCATGCTGCTCCATAAGCTGCATGCGGAAACCAGCTTCGAGGCGCAGATGCAACGCGCCGAACTCGACTATCTTGCATCGTCGCGCGCCGCGCAGACGGCGCTCGCCGAAAATTACGTCGGCCTGCCGTTCTGAATCGCACGCCGCACCGCCCGGAAGGAGCACCGCCATGGCTCGATCCCACCAGCCCGGAGAGTCCACTTTCAGATCGATCCTGCCCGAAGACATCGACTGGAAACCGTTCTCCGCGTTTCCGCCGGAAGCCCAACTGGCCGTACTGGTCGGCGATCCCACGCAACCGGGTCCTTACGTCGTCAGGGTCAAGCTGCCGTCCGGCGTGAAGCTGATGCCGCACAGGCACCCGGAAGACCGGATCTACACGGTGATGTCGGGCGTTTTCTATATCGGTCTCGGTGACCGGTTCGACAGCGAAAAAGTGAAGGCCTATCCGCCCGGCTGCCTGGTCGTCCTGCCGGGCGACACACCGCACTTCCATTGGGCCAAGTCGGGCGAGTACGTCACGCAGGTGACGGCGATCGGGCCGCTTGGCCTGGACTACATGAATCCAAAGGACGACCCGCGGCACCAAGGACGCTGAGCATTGCCGATTTCCCGTCGATGGCCGCGATCTTGCATAAAGGATCGTGCCGCGAGCCGGTGTTCTTGCGTGCGCTTTTCGAAGGCCATTGAACGAGGCACGACGTAGCAAGGGGGCCAGGATGAAAGTCAGCGGCAGGTCTGCAATGCACAAGTTGCTTCTGGCGATGGCGGCTGGCCTTGCCGCGGTCTTCCCGTCGGGGCACGCCCTGGCCGGCAAGGACCTGGACGCCGTGAAGGCGCGCGGTGTGCTGATCTGCGGTGTGGCGGCCGGCGGCCTTGCCGGCTTTATGGTGGCCGACAGCCAGGGCAAGTGGACCGGCCTCGACATCGATGTCTGCCGCGCTGTCGCGGCCGCCCTCTTCGGCGATGCTGAGAAGGTGAAGTACGTGCCGCTGTCCGGCGGGCAGCGCTTCACCGCTCTGCAGTCGGCTGAAATCGACATGCTCTCCAACAACTCGACCTGGACGATGACGCGCGATACTGCGCTCGGTCTCGATTTCACCGGTGTCACTTACTACGATGGCCAGGGCTTCATGGTGCCCAGGAAGCTCGGCGTGAAAAGCGCCAAGGAGCTGAACGGCGCCACCATCTGCGTCCCGTCAGGCAGCACGACGGAGCTCAATGTCGCCGACTATTTTCGCGCCATGAAGATGACGTTCAAGCCGGTCATCATCGAGGACACCGACCAGATCCGCGGCGCCTTTTTCTCCGGCCGCTGCGACGTCTACACCGGCGACCGTGCCCGTCTTTACGCCACGCGCGCCGCCAATTCGGCCAACCCCGACGACTACGTGATCCTGCCGGAGATCATCTCCAAGGAGCCGCTGGGGCCCGTCGTGCGGCATGGCGACAACCAGTTCGCCGACATCGTGCGCTGGGCGCAATATGCGATGATCGAGGCCGAGGAGTACGGCATCACCTCGCAGAACGTCGACGAGATGCTGAAGAGCGAGAATCCCTCGATCAAGCGCATCCTCGGCGTCACGCCGGGCATGGGCAAGGCGTTGGGGGGCGACGAAAGGTGGGTCTACAGCATCGTCAAACAGGTGGGGAACTACGGCGAGGCGTTCGAGCGCAACCTGGGCATGGGCAGCCCGCTCAAGATCGACCGCGGGATCAACAGACTGTGGACCGAAGGCGGCCTGCAATACGCGCCGCCCATCCGCTGAGAGACGAGGTGGCGCACCCCCAGCGAGGATGCCCGGAAGAATGGAACTCACCTGCTGACGTCACCTCGAAGCGGACCCAACACCTCGTCCGTATGCTCGCCCAGCTTCGGTGAAGACCGGGCCGAGCGTGGCCGCTTGTGGTCGAACGAGATCGGCAAACCCACCACCTGCGGCCCGCCGCCCGGAAGCTGATGCACCAGGTCCACGGCCGCGAGTTGCGGAGTCGCGGCCAGTTCGGCGATGTCGTTCACCGGGCTGCACGGCACGCCCGCTTTCTCGAAAGCCTCCAGCCACTCGGCGCGCGTCCTGCCGCGCATGGCGGCGGCGATCAGGGGAAGAAGCTCGTCCTTGTTCTGCACCCGCGCCGCGCTCTTGGCGTAGCGCGGATCCGTCGCCCACTCGGGATGTCCCAGTACCTGCGCGCAGCGCGCCCATAGCCGGTCGTTGCCGGGCGCCAGGCAGACCGGCCGGTCGGCCGTGTCGAAGAGCTGGTAGGGCACGATCACCGCGCCGCCGGTACCGTGCCGCTGAGGGACCCTGCCGTCGGCCAGGTAGGCGTTGACCGACCCCTCGACCCAGTGCACCGCCGAATCGAACAGCGAGGTGTCTACCAGGCAGCCCTTGCCCGTCTTGTCGCGCATCCTGAGCGCAGCCAGCGCGCCGATGGTGCAGAACATGCCCGTCGCCTTGTCGTTGATCGAGGCGCCGCAGAAGGTCGGCGGATCCTCGGGCCGGCCGGTCACGGTCATCATCGCGCCATAAGCTTGCAGCAGCGGGTCGAAGCCCGGCTTCATCCGCATCGGCCCCTGGTAGCCGAACGCCCAGATCGAGCAGTAGATCAGCCGCGGATGCCGCTTCAGCATCGCCTCGGGGCCGATGCCGATCTCGTCGACCACGCCGGGCCGCAGGTTCTGGATCAGGATGTCGGCGGTCTCGCACAGCCGGTTCAGCGCCTCGACGTCGTCGGCCGACTTCAGGTCGAGCGCGACCGAGCGCTTGTTGCGGTTCTGGCTGTAGAAGTAGAGCGAGGTCACGCCGTCGGGCCCGAACGGAGGCCCCCAGATGCGGGCATCGTCACCGCCGTCGGGCTTCTCGATCTTGATCACGTCCGCGCCCATGTCGGCCAGCAGCACGCCGGCGAGGGGACCGGCCAGGGCCTGGCCCACTTCGATCACGCGAACACCTTCGAGCGGTAGGGTCACGATGGTCCTCTTCGTTGCAGCACCCGACGTAGGTAATAGGGCCGGCGCGATCGGGTAAAGTGGTCATCGCACGCCCGTAGCCGCACTGCGACGCACCGAAGGACGGCGCTGTCGTATATCGTGTTCCTCGGCGCGATCAGGGGGCGGGCAACGTCAGGCTGATCCCGCCGCGTTGCAACATCTTCTCAGCTCCGGAATGCCCGCTTCGTAGTTGCCGTTACGGCAGCTGTAGAGAGCCAACTCGGCCCTGGCTTTCTGTCCATAAAGAAAGACGGGATCCTGATTGTAGCGCTCCCAAAGTGCGTAGAGCCGCGCACAACGCGCCATCAGTGGGGGCGATTGCGTTGGCGCCGGGTGCACGCCGTCCCGGCCGCAGCGAAGACGAGGCAAGCCGCGAGCAACCGGGCAACACGGACATGTTCGACCATTCCGAGATTTTCCTCCCGCTGACGGCAAGACGCGCTTTGCAGTATGCATCTGTGTTATATTGCCTTCATGAGACAGACAGGCTCCAAATCCCCGAAGCGCTCCAAGGGCTACGTCATCGGTCGCAGCGGCTTCGCCAAAATCAGCGCCATCGAAGGCATTCGTACCACCGCCACAATGGAAGCGGACTTCCGTGATTTCGAACGGCAGGGCCTGTCCGCCGATCAACGTCGCAAAGTGATCAGCAGAAAGTATGGGAAGGTCCGCTAGGCCTGCTGACTATGATGCCATAGCAGACCCGTACTGCTATCCGGGCACCGCCGTTCTCAGGAACATCCCTGACATTCGCGACCCGGCAGCCTTGGCCGAATTTGAAGCCGTGAGTACCGCCCAACGTGCGGATGAACCCTTGCCGGAGGGTCGGCTCAGCGTTCGCCATTATCGAGCCATCCATCATCATCTGTTCCAAGATGTCTATGCCTGGGCAGGCAAGCTTCGGACGGTGCGCCTCGGCAAAGATGGCAGCGCCTTTTGCTACCCTGAAAATATCGCGCGCGAGATGCAGCGGCTCTTAGCCGAACTCAGACGACAACGGCATCTTGGGGGCTGTCGCCGGAGGCTTTCGCGGATGCCGCGGCGCATTTCCTGGCGACCCTCAATGCCATACATCCATTCCGCGAGGGCAACGGCCGCACTCAGATGAGCTTCCTCACACTTCTTGCCGACCGGGCAGACCATCCGCTTGATCTCGATCGGCTGGTTCCGGGTCAATTTTTAGCCGCCATGATCGAAAGCTTTCACGGAAACGAACGGTCATTGATCGCCGAAGTTTGGAAACTCATCGACTGACTATTAGACCATCTCCCGCCGCTATCGGGATCAGGGTCGGATACCGAAGAGAGATCTATGAATGAGCAGGCAGATCATCACCCAGGGCGGCAAGCCCGCTTTCGTCGTCATTTCCATCGAGGAGTGGCGGCGCATCGAGGCAACGCTCGAGGACCGTGCCAACGCCGCCGCTGTGCGCGCGTTCCTGAAAGACCCGGCTGAGACTTTCCCTGACGCCGTGGTGTCGGCGATCCTGAGCGGCGCCTCGCCGCTCAAGGCGTTGCGCGAGCATCGCGGCCTGACCCAAGCCGGACTCGCGAAGGCTTCTGCCACCAACGCGGTCTATATTTCCCAGATCGAGCGTGGCGAGCGACGTGCCGGACGCAAACTCTTGGTAAAACTCGCCAAGGTGCTGCAGGTGGAGGCAGGGTCGTTAGAGCAGCGGGAATAGCTGCTCCCCCTTTGCCTCTGCCATTGGCCGCTTTTGGGCGAGAGAAGGCCCCTCGGCCACGCTCGGGGCGACGGGTTTCCGAATAAGCGGCGACACCCCGCTGGGCGGAAAACTACCGTGGCGTGTCTCCTGCGTCGCTCGTACGATGTGCCTGCCAGTGTCATGCCCTGAAACGTCTTGCCGAGGACGGAACGTGCCATGCAACACAAGCTCATTTCCGGCGACAACCACATCGACCTCACCTATTGCCCTGCCGACCTCTGGTCGTCGCAGGCGCCCGCCAAGTGGAAGCAGAACGCGCCGCGGGTCGAGGAGCGCAACGACGGGCAGCACTGGTTCGTCGACGACAAGGACCGCGGCATGTGGAACGGCGTCGGTCCGGGCTTCCTGCCCTACACCAAGGGCTCGTTCGGCCATATCGACGAGATGAAGGAGGCCGGCTTCCTCTGGGACAGCTATCCCGGCGCCAAACCCAGGCCGACCACGCCGGAGCTGCGCATTGCCGATCTCGACCGCGACGGGCTCGAGAAGGAGATCATCTACGGCTGCCTGATGGTCAACGACCTCATAGACGACGCCGATCTCCGCGTCTGGGTCAACGCGCGCTACAACGACTGGGCGGCCGACTTCGCGCGGCGGTCCGATCCCAACCGCGTCTTTCCGCTGGCCATCATTCCCAACACGGATCCGGTGGCCGCCGCGGCCGAGGTACGCCGCTGCGCCAAGATGGGGCTGAAGGGTGGCGACCTCGCCTTCAAGCGCATGAGCCTGCCGCTCTATCATCACGGCTGGTACGCGCTGTGGGAGGCGGCAGCGGAGTGCAAGTTCCCGATCTCCTTCCACTCGACGGGCTTCAAGGCGGTGCGCGCGCCCGACACGCCCGAGATGGAGAAGGAATATGCGACCCAGCACCGGCTGGTGCGCTCCGCTTTGTTCCAGCTCGATACGATGGAAGTGCTGGTCTCGGTCCTGGCCTCGGGGGCCTGCGACAAATACCCCGACTTCAACTTCGTCCTGGGCGAATCGGGCGTGACCTGGCTGCCCTATGTGTTCGACCGCCTCGACACCGAATATAACGACCGCGCCCGCAGCCTGGGCTTCAAGATGAAGCCCAGCGACTATTTCAGGCGCCAGGGCTACGTCACCTACCAGCAGGACAAGTACCTCGAGCCGATCGTGCCGCTGATCGGCGAGGACAACATCATCTGGGGCGCCGACTATCCGCACCCCGATTGCATCTGGCCGAACTCGCGCGAAACCCTGACCCAGAACCTCGCCAGCTTCTCCGACGGCGTGCAGAAGAAGATCGTCCACGACAACGTCGCGCGGCTCTATGGGTTGAATTGATGCTGGGAGCGCGCCACTCCAGTGGCGCTCATAGTCTTTGTCGCAGAAGGTAAAGATGCGCCACTGGAGTGGCGCGCTCCCAGCAATGAGAACATGACGCGCGCGAGTACGACGGTCTCGAAGATCATCAGAGCGCCGCGCCACGCCGTCTATGAGGCCTGCCTCGATGCGGCCGCCCTGGCCAAGTGGCGCGTGCCGGACAACATGACGGCTCGCGTGCACGTCTTCGAGGCGCGCGAAGGCGGCATCTACCGGATGTCGCTCACCTATCGGGAGCCGAAGCAATCGCCGGGCGGCAAGACCTCCGAAGACACCGACACCTTCCAGGGCCGGTTTGTCGAACTGGTTCCCGACGAGAAGATCGTCGAAGCGATCGAGTTCGAATCGCACGATCCAGGCTTCGCCGGCCAGATGAAAATGACCACGCGTCTCACTGACGCCGAAGACGGCACCGAGGTCACGATCCTGTTCGAGAATCTGCCCGCCGGCGTCCGGCCGGAAGACAATGAAACGGGCACCCGCCAATCCCTGCAGAAGCTGGCTGCCCTTCTCGAGACCGGCTAGGGTCCTCGAGGGACCAAGGAGCCCAGCCGATGCGTGTCCTGATCGCCGGAAACGTCCACGATCCGCTCACGCCGGCACAGGAGAAGGACGTCCGGCAGTTCGGCGCCGAAGAGTCCGTCCAGGGTATGGTCCTTCCGGCCGCCGAGGCCACCAAGGCGCAGGCCGGCAAGATCAAGCTGGTGCTCATGATCTTCTGGGGCATCATCGCCATCATTGCCGCGATCATCGCCTCGATGGCCGAGCCGGCCGACCTGCCGGTGGTCTTTACCGCGGCCGTCGTCGCCGTCGGTGCCCTGGGACTCTTCTTCGCCTTCATGGTCTGGCGACGGACACGGAACTGGCAAGCCGACCTGCCGCGGCGTCTCGCGGGAATGGCGCCCGCCGGCACCGCGATCGGCGTCGATGCCGCCGGTGTTGCAGTGGGCGGGCAGATTTTCCCCTGGCCGACGCTTTCCATCGAGCAGGTCGAGATGCTCAAACTTAGCACACGGTACCGCACCCTGTTCACCCTCGAGCGCCTCGTGCTGGCGGGGCCGGGCGGCACGATCGTGCTCGATCCGATCCTGATGCGTAACGGGCACCGGATTATCGGCAATGCCTGGCGGCGGATGCGACTGGCAGGCCACGACGCCCCGGTCTAAAACGCTCCCGGCCGGGTCATTGGCATTCAGGGAATTACACGATGGCGATTCAGTATTTTGCACGAGTCCGGTCCGCGACGGACCATGAGGCGTTCCAGCGGGTCGTGAAGCATTACCCGTCCTGCACCTACGAGGAATGGCACTTCCGCGAAGCCAAGAAGATGGCCGACTGGAAGAGCCGCCGGCATGTCGTGAAGATGGTCGACATCTCGCCCGCCGAGTTCACCGCCTACTGCGAACGCACCGGGGCCCATCCCGACCTCACCACTTTCCTGAAGGTGCTCTCCGACAAGGCGAGCTTTTAGAACAGGACGAAGTGCCAGCACTTTGCTGGCATCGCGGCTGGACGGCATACCATCGCTGGTGTTCCGGCGCGTTTCCGGGCTTTCCTCCGGTACGAAAGTATTCGGTGGCGTACCTCTCCGCTTGACAAGACTGAGCAATCTTGTGGCGTATGAGTGCCGACGCTTCGCATGGCCGAAGTTGAGAAAATGACACCGAACTCGTAACGGCAACGGTCCCACGCGATGAGAATCATTCGAATAGGGTGCGGAAACCTGCGCCCACCAGTTTCCGCAACTTTACTGGAACTCGTAGGCCTGGATCAGCCAGGGCTCGTTCTTGGCGGCGTCGATCCATTCCTTCATCGGCGGATGGGCGAGGATGGCCTTGCAGTAGGCGTCGGTGTCGGAATCCACCGTCACCCCGTAGGTGCGCAGTCGCGTGACCACCGGGGCATACATGGCGTCGGCGGCGCTGATGCTGCCGAACAGGAAGCCGTCGTCCTTGGGTGCCGCGCCGGCGAAGCGTTTGCGGCAGTCGCGCCACAGGCCGGTGATGCGCTCGATGTCGGCCCGCACGGCCGACGTGAGGCCCCTGCCGGGATAGGAGGCGCGAATGTTCATCGGCATGTTGGCGCGCAGTTCGGCGAAGCCCGCGAGGATCTCGCAGGAGATCGACCGGGCATGGGCCCGCGCCGCCGTGGCCGACGGCCACAGGCCGGCCTCGGGCTTCAGGTCATTGAGGTATTCGCCGATCGCCAGCGACTCCCAGACGGCCAGCCCGCGATGCAGCAGCACCGGCAGGCGGCCGGAGGGCGAGTGCTTGCGGATCTCGGGCTGCGTTTCCGGCAGGTCGAGGGGGATCACGAGCTCCTCGAACTCGATGCCGGCAATCCTGGCCATCAGCCAGCCGCGCAGCGACCACGACGAGTAGTTCTTGTTGCCGATCACAAGGGTGAAGTCGGCCATGCATCCTCCCCGAAATTGTCACATCGCTTGCCAGCCGCTCACTTTGGCCGGCAATCTTAACTCTTCCACTACAGTTTGGTGAGCATGTCCATGTCGCTGCCCTTCGTCGACCGTTCTTCCACTTCCTTGCCCGTGCAGTTTGTCGGCCAGCCGAAGTGGCGGGCGTGGCTGCGCGAGCAGAGCGCGGCGCGGCGCGGCTGGATCGAATCCTCCGGCATGGCCGGCAACGCGGGCGATCTCGCGCTGCTGCCGGGCCGCGACGGCAAGGCGGCAGGTGCAGTCCTTGTGCTGTCGGCCAAGCCGACTCTATGGGATTTCGGCGCGCTGGCGACCAAATTGCCGGCCGGGACCTGGAGATTGGCCTCGGACACCGCGCCGGTGTCGCCGACCGATGCCGCCGTCGCGATCGGGCTCGGCACCTGGCGCTTCGAGCGTTACCGTTCGAAGAAGGCCAAGGCCGGCGCCAAGATCATCTGGCCGCAGGGCGCCGACAAGGCGCGCGCCACCGCGATCATCGAGTCGATTTTCATGGCGCGCGATCTCATCACCACGCCGTCGTCCGACATGGGACCGGCCGAGCTCGCCGAAGCGGCCCAGGCGCTCGGCAAGGCGCACAAGGCCAAGGTCCACGTGATCGTGGGCGACGATCTTCTGAAGCAGAACTATCCCATGGTGCATGCCGTCGGCCGCGCCAGCAGCCGCGCGCCGCGGCTGATCGATCTGACATGGGGCCGCGAGAGCGATCCCAAGGTCACCCTGGTCGGCAAGGGCGTGTGCTTCGATACCGGCGGCCTCGACCTCAAGCCCGCCACCGGTATGCTGAACATGAAGAAGGACATGGCGGGTGCGGCCACCATGATGGCCGTCGCCTCCATGGTGATGGCGACCAACCTGCCGGTGCGCCTGCGCCTGCTGGTGCCGGCGGTCGAGAACAGCGTGTCGGGCAACGCCTTCCGGCCGCTCGACGTGGTGCCGACGCGCAAGGGCATCACGGTCGAGATCGGCAACACCGACGCCGAGGGAAGGCTGATCCTGTGCGATGCCCTGCACGAGGGCGCCTCCGAGAACCCGACGATGATGGTCGATTGCGCCACGCTGACCGGTGCCGCGCGCGTGGCGCTGGGCACCGACCTGCCGGCGCTGTTCTGCAACGACGACACGCTGGCCAACGAGCTTTTGGCCACCGGCACCGAAGTCGCCGAGCCGGTGTGGCGCCTGCCGCTGTTCGCCGGCTATCGCCGCATGCTCGACAGCAAGGTGGCCGACATCAACAACGCGCCCAACGTGCCGTTCGGCGGCGCCATCACCGCCGCGCTCTATCTCAAGGAGTTCGTGCCCGACGACGTGCCGTGGGCGCATTTCGACATGATGGCCTGGAACAACATGACCCGCCCCGGCCGCCCCGAAGGCGGCGAGGCGCAAGCGGCGCGCACGATCTTCACGACGATCGAGAAGCGGATTGCGAAAAAATAGCCGTCATCCCGACCGGAGCCGAGCGGAGCGAGGCGAAGTGGAGGGACCTGTTCATGCGCTCGACGATGCAAAGAGGAGGTCCCTCCACTCCGCTTCGCTCCGGTCGGGATGACGACTATTTGGTCAATACCCCGTCTTCGGATCGATGCAATGCATCAACTCGCCGCCGCTGCGCAGGCGCTTGATGTTCTCGATCACGCCGGGCGATGCCGTGCGCGGGTTGGTGGCGCCGGCGATGTGCGGCGTCACGCGCACCGTGGGATGCGCCCAGTAGGGATGCTCGGCCGGCAAGGGCTCCTGGTTGAACACGTCGAGCGCGGCGCCGCTCAAATGGCCGGAGTCGAGCGCCGCCAGCAGCGCCTCGTCCACCACATGCCCGCCGCGCGCCATGTTGATGACATAGGCGCCCTTCGGCAGCGCGGCAAAGGCCTTGGCATCCAGGATGCCGCGCGTCTCGCGCGTGAGCGGCAGCACGTTGACCAGGATGTCGCTCTCGGTCAGCAGGTGCGTGAAGCCGTCGACGCCGTGAAAGGTCTTTATGCCGGGCAGGCTTTTGGCCGTGCGACTCCAGCCTGCCGTCGGGAAGCCCAGCGCGGCGAATTTCTTCGCCGTGTCTTGGCCGATCGTGCCCAGTCCCAAAATACCGATGCGGCGGTGAATAGTGTCGACGAAGTCCTCGACCTTCCATTGCTTGGCGCGCTGGCTCGTGGCGTACTTGTCGATGTCGCGATGATGCCGCAGCGCCCAGTAGAGCGCGTACTCGCTCATCTGGCCGATCAGCCCGTCATCCATGATGCGCGTGATCGGCACACCGGCCGGCAGCTTGTCATCGCTCAGCAGATGATCGACCCCCATGCCCAGCGAGACGATCAGCTTGAGGTTGGGAAAGGACGCAAGCAGGCCCGACGCCGGCTTCCAGGCCAACGCGACCTCGATATCGGCCTTGTCGCCCAGCGAATCGAGCCGGCGAAAATCGAGAGGACCAAGGCCCGCTTCCAGGACCTTCTTCCAGAGCACGCCGTCAGTGTCGCGGCTGATATAGGCGATGGCCTGCGCCATGGAATCCCCGTTACGTTTTTCGATTGGAGAGAGCCAGCAAAGATCGCGCCAGAGACTCGAAGCCCATCAAGTCGCGACGACGCTTCTGTCCGCGCCGATCGCCTCGAGATTGAAGGCCGCCGCGATCAGCGCCTGCGTATAGGGCGTCTGCGGCTGGCTAAAAACCTGCTTGGCCGAGCCGCGCTCGACGACCTTGCCGTGGCGCAGCACGACGACCTCGTCGGCCAGCGCGCGCACGACTTTCAGGTCGTGGCTGATGAACAGATAGGCGAGCTTGTGGCGGATCTGCAGGTCGCGCAGCAAATCGACGATCTGCGCCTGCACGCTCATGTCGAGCGCCGAGGTCGGCTCGTCGAGCACGATGAAGCGCGGCTTCAGCACCAGGGCGCGGGCGATGGCGATGCGCTGGCGCTGGCCGCCGGAGAATTCGTGCGGGTAGCGTTCGCGCGCCGACGGTTCGAGGCCCACTTCCTGCAGCGCCTGGTCGATCATGCGGCTGCGCTCGGCCTCGCTGCCGATGCGATGGACCTGCAGCCCTTCGCCCACGATCTCGCCAACCGACATGCGCGGGCTGAGCGAGCTGAACGGATCCTGGAAGACGATCTGCATCTGCCGGCGGAGCGGCCGGAGCTCGCGCTGGCTGAGCTTCTGCAGGTCCTGCGCGTCGAACTGTATGCCGCCTTTGCTGCTCTCGAGCCGCAGCAAAGCGAGGCCCAGCGTCGTCTTGCCCGAGCCGGACTCGCCCACCAGGCCGATCGTGTGGCCTTCGCGCAAGGCGAGGCTCACGCCGTCGACCGCCTTCACGTAGCCCACCGTGCGGCGCAGCAAGCCGCGCTTGATGGGGAAGTGCACCTTAACGTCGTCGAGCCGCAGGATCTCCGGCGCCGCGGGATCGGTCGGCGCCGGCCGGCCCTTGGGTTCGGCCGACAGCAGGTGCTGGGTGTAGGAATGCTGCGGATGGTCGAAGACGTCGGCGACCGGACCCTGCTCGACGATGCGGCCCTGGGTCATCACGCAGACACGGTCGGCCATCTTGCGCACGATGCCGAGATCGTGGGTGATGAACAGCAGCGCCATGCCGTAGCGCGCCTGCAGCGTCTTCAGGAGCTTCAGGATCTGCGCCTGGATGGTGACGTCGAGCGCCGTGGTCGGCTCGTCGGCGATCAAGAGGTCGGGCTCGTTGGCCAGCGCCATGGCGATCATCACGCGCTGGCGCTGGCCGCCCGAGAGCTGATGCGGGTAGGCGTCGAGCCGCGTCGCCGCCTCGGGGATGCCGACCTGCTCGAGCAGCTCGAGCGTGCGCTTGCGCGCGGCGTCGCGCGCCAGGCCCTTGTGCAGGATCAGGACCTCGTTGACCTGCCGCTCGATCGTGTGCAGCGGATTGAGCGAGGTCATCGGCTCCTGGAAGATCATCGACACGCGGTTGCCACGCACCGCCAGGAGCTCTCGCGCCGGCGCGCCGACCAGCTCGCGGCCCTGGAATTTTATGCTGCCGGTGGGATGGCTGGCGTTGGGGTAGGGCAGGAGCTGCAGGACCGACAGCGCCGTCACCGACTTGCCCGAGCCCGATTCGCCCACCAGCGCCAGGGTCTCGCCGCGCTCGATGCTGAAGCTGACGCCGCGCACCGCCCGCACGGCATTGTCGCCGGTGCCGAATGTCACCGATAGATCTTTTACCTCGAGCAGGGCCGCTTCGCTCATACCGGCACCTTGCGCGGGTTGAAGGCGTCACGCACCGCCTCGCCGATGAACACCAGCAGCGACATCATGAGCGCCAGGATGGCGAAGCCCGTGAAGGCGAGCCACGGCGCATTGAGGTTGTTCTTGCCCTGCAGCAGCAGCTCGCCCAGCGACGGCGAGCCCACGGGCAGGCCGAATCCCAAAAAGTCGAGCGACGTCAGGGTGGTGACGGAACCGGCCAATATGAATGGAAGGAAGGTGAGGCTCGCGGTCATGGCGTTGGGAAGGATGTGCCGGAACATGATGCGCACGTCCAGCATGCCGAGCGCACGGGCGGCACGGACATAGTCGAAATTGCGCCCGCGCAGGAATTCCGCGCGCACCAGCCCGACCAGCGCCATCCAGCTGAACAGCAGCATGATGCCCAGAAGCACCCAGAAGCCGGGCTGGATGAAGCTCGCCAGGATGATCAGGAGATAGAGCGTCGGCATGCTCGACCAGATCTCCAGGAAGCGCTGCATCGAGAGATCGACCAGGCCGCCGAAGTAGCCCTGGATGGCGCCGGCGGCGATGCCGATGATCGTGCTCAGGATGGTGAGTGCGAGGCCGAACAGCACCGAGATGCGGAAGCCGTAGATCAGCCGCGCCAGCACGTCGCGCGCCTGGTCGTCGGTGCCCAACGGATGCGCCCAGGACGGCGGCAGCAGCGCCTGGCGGCCTTCGCCCTTGAGGACGGTGTTGTAGCTGTAGGGAATGGGCGGCCACAGCAGCCAGCCCTTCTCGCGGATCGACTTCTGCAGCTCGGCGTCGGTGTAGACGGCGTTGGTCGGAAAGTCGCCGCCGAACGTCGTCTCGGGATAGTCCCGGAACATCGGCGAGTAGAAGGAGCCGTCGTAGTAGATCAGCAGCGGCCGGTCGTTGGCGAGGAACTCGGCGAACAATGAGACGAAGAACAGCACGCCGAACACCACCAGCGAGACCATGCCGCGCTTGCTGGCGCGGAACGCCGCGAAGCGCCTTCGGTTCAGCGGAGTCATCAGCCGCGCGCCTCGAAGTCGATGCGCGGATCGACGAAGGTGTAGGTGAGGTCGCCCACGATCCCCATCACCAGGCCGATCAGCCCGAAGAAATAGAGCGTGCCGAACATGATCGGATAGTCGCGGTTGAGCGCCGCCTCGAAGCCCAGGAGGCCGATGCCGTCGAGCGAGAATATCACCTCGATCAGGAGCGAGCCGGTGAACAGCACGGCGATGAAGGCGGCGGGAAAGCCCGCGATCACGATCAGCATGGCATTGCGGAAGACGTGGCCGTAGAGCACGCGGCGCTCGACCAGGCCCTTGGCACGGGCGGTCAGCACGTACTGCTTGTTGATCTCCTCGAGGAACGAGTTCTTGGTGAGGAAGGTGAGCGTGGCGAACCCGCCGATCACCATGGCGCCGATCGGCAGCACCATGTGCCACAGGTAGTCGAGCACCTTGTCCATGAGGCCGAACGAGCTCCAGTCGTCCGAGACCAGGCCGCGCAGCGGGAACCATTTGAAATATCCGCCGCCGGCGAACAGCACGACCAGCAGCAGGGCGAACAGGAAGCCCGGGATGGCGTTCAGCACGATCAAGGTCGTCGAGGTCGAGACGTCGAAGCGCGAGCCATCGCGCACCGCCTTGGCGATGCCGAGCGGGATGGAGATGAAATAGATGATCAGGGTGGTCCACAGGCCGAGCGAGATCGACACCGGCATCTTCTCGAGCACCAGGTCGACCACGCGCTTGTTGCGGAAGAAGCTCTCGCCGAAGTCGAAGACGAGGTAGTTCTTCATCATCAGGAAGAAGCGCTCGTAGATCGGCTTGTCGAAGCCGTACATCTTCTCGATGCGCTCGATCAGCTCCTTGGGCAGGCCGCGCGCGCCACGATAGGCGCCGCCGCCGCTGCCCGAGGTGTCGGTGGTGGATTTGCGCACGGTCTCGCCGCCGCTCGTGCTGCCCGAGAAGCGCTCGGTGGCGTCGACCGAGGTGCCCTGGATCTGCGCCAGCATCTGCTCGACCGGCCCGCCGGGCGCCGCCTGGATGATGAAGAAGTTGACCACCATGATGCCGATCAGCGTCGGCACCACCAGCATCAGCCGGCGCAGGATGTAGGCGAACATTTAGCGGAGTGCCTCCCCACGCGACCGCGTGGGGAGGTGGCGCCGTCTTACGGCGACGGAGGGGTCATGAGCGACCGAAGGCTTCTGACCCCTCCGTCCGCTGCGCGGACACCTCCCCACGCGATGCGTGGGGAGGAAAGCTCCGGGTGTCACTGCTTCTCCCCGCGCTGCAGCGCCTTGTCCTTGGCCTCGTCGATCCACCAGGTATCGAAGGCGACCGGTGCATAGCGGGCGCTCTTGGCCGGCCGTCCGAAGCGATTCCAGTAGGCGACGTAGGCGGTGCTGCTGTGCCAGTTGGGCACCACGAAGTGGCTCCACAGCAGCACGCGGTCGAGCGCATGCGTCACGGTTATCAGGCTTTCGCGGTCGGGTGCGGCGATCAAGGTGTCGATCAGGCTGTCGATCGCGGCGTCGCGGATGCCGATCGTGTTGCGGCTGCCCGACGTGTCGGCCGACTTGGATCCCCAGAAATCGCGCTGCTCGTTGCCGGGCGACAGCGACTGGCCGAAGCCCTCGACGATCATGTCGAAATCGAACTCATCCTCGCGCCGCTTGGCCTGGGCGGTGTCGACGGTGCGCACGTTCATGTCGATGCCGATGCGCTCGAGGTTCTGCTTGTAGGGCAGCACGACGCGCTCGAAGCTGGCGTCGCTCAGCATCATCTCGAAGGCGAGCTTCTTGCCCGTCTTCACCTCGGTCATCTTGCCGTCCTTGATCTCCCAGCCGGCCTCCTTGAGCAGCGTCAGCGCGCGACGCGCCAGCTCGCGGACATTGCCGGTGCCGTCCGACTCGGGGAGCTTGAATTCCTGGGTGAAGACCTCGTCGGGAATCTTGCCGCGCAGCGGCTCGAGATATTTGAGCTCGGCCGGCGTCGGCAGGCCGGACGAGGCGAGCTCCGAGTTGCCGAAGAACGAGATGTTGCGCTTGTACATCCCGTAGAAGAGATTCTTGTTGGTCCAGGCGAAGTCGAACATCGTGGCGATCGCTTCGCGCACGCGGCGGTCCTTGAAGAAGTCGCGGCGGATGTTGAAGGCGAAGCATTGCATGCCGGTCGGCAGCTCGTGCGGGATCTCGGCCTTCTGGATGCGGCCGTCGCGCACCGGCGGGATGTCGTAGGCGGTGGCCCAGTTGCGCGCGATGTTCTCCTGGCGGATGTCGATCTCGCCCGCCTTGAAGGCCTCGAACTGCACGGTGACGTCGCGATAGTACTCGTAGCGGATGACCTCGAAATTGTTGCGCCCGCGATTCATCCAGAGGTCCTTGGCCCACCAGTCGTCCATCCGGCGATAGGCGATGGAGCGGCCGACATCGAAGGACTCGACCTTGTAGGGGCCGCTGCCCAGCGGAATCTCGAGCGACACCTTCTCGAAGTCGCGCGTCGCCCACCATTTGGACGGCAGCACCGGAAGCTGGCCCACGATCAGCGGCAGTTCCTTGTTGGTGTTGTCGCGGAAGGTGAACAGGACCTTGCGGTCGCCGACCTTCTCGGCCTTCAGCACGTCGTGATAGTAGAAGGCGTAGTTGGGCGCGCCCTTGGCCTTCAGGATGTCGAAGGTGAAGATCACGTCCTCGACGGTGATCGGCGTGCCGTCGTGAAACCGGGCCTGCGGCCGCAGCGTGAAGGCCACCCACGAGCGATCGTCCGGCCACTCCATGGTCTCGGCGACGAGCCCGTACTCGGTCGAGGCTTCGTCGCGCGACGACCAGCAGAGCGTGTCCCAGATCGAGGTGATGCCGGCCGCCGGCACGCTCTTGACGATGAAGGGATGGAGCGAATCGAACGTCCCGCGCGCGCCCAGCTTGACGATGCCGCCCTTGGGCGCGCTCGGGTTGACGTAGTCGGGCGGCCCGCTATCGGCCGGGTATTTCGGCATGCCGTGCATGGCGAAGCCATGGCTGACATTGGTCTTCGCTGCCGTCTGCGCCCGCAGGATCGCCGGCGCACCCACCCACAAGGCGGCGCCGCCCGCCAATACGCCGCGTCGTCCGATCGCCATAACGCGCTCCCGAAGCCAGCCTGTTTCGCTTCATATATAGCGCGGCCGAGTTGGGCCGCACTATGGCCGCCTGGTTACTTCCCTGTCAGCTTTCGCCCTGAACGCCCACTTCCTTCGCTGGCCGGGCCAGGACGGCGGGGGCGCCTTGTCGTCAAAGGGCCGGCCGCCCTGCGGATTTGACTTCGTCCCCGGCTCGTCCCACGTTTCGTGGATGTCCGACTCTCCCTATTTCGCGCCCGATTACGACGCGCCCATCGACTACATGCGCCGCACGCGCGAGTACTACCTCGCGCTGGGCTACGACAATCCCTACCGCTGGGCGCACTATGTCGATGCGCCGTTCCAGCCGCTCAGGAAGCCGCTGAAGGAAAGCCGTGTGACGCTGATCACCACGTCGGCGTTCTATCAGCCTGACAAGGGCGACCAGGGACCGGGCGCGCCCTACAATGCCGCCGCCAAGTACTACAAGGTGTTCTCGGGCGACACGTCGGTCGATCACGACATGCGC
>Ga0193726_1000955_pt1 | contig 25583 bp, 21 predicted proteins | sample H2c1metaG_FD_144928 | JGI IMG/M metagenome (GOLD analysis project Ga0193726, IMG submission 144928) | Soil microbial communities from a riparian zone of the East river system, Colorado, United States - H2c1 | ecosystem: Environmental > Terrestrial > Soil > Riparian zone | place: USA: East River...
AATCCGGAGACTCGCGCGCTCGATTTGAAACCTGAGCAAGCGAAGTTCGACGTTTATTTCAACATCGATAACGGCAGCGGAAAACTTCGCGGCATTTACACTCAGGGAAACGACGCAGCTACTCCAATTTTCCGCACTTGGATGCGTCCGTTTGAAGCGATGGGTATGACCACGGTTTCGCCGAACAACACCGGCGGCACCGATCACCAATCATTTGACGCCGTTGGATTGCCGGGCTTCCAGTTCATTCAGGATCCGCTCGAATACGATTCTCGAACCCACCACAGCAACATGGACGTTTGGGATCGCGTTCAACAAGCCGATCTGAAGCAGATGGTCGCGGTTGTGTCCACGTTTGTCTACCAGGCGGCGAATCGCGAACAAATGTTCCCGCGCAAACCGCTTCCAACTCCGGGCGCAGGCCGAGGCGGGCGGCGCGGCGGAAACTAAACTCGTAGTCACTTATGAAATAAAAAACGGGATGCGCCGCAATGCGCATCCCGTTTTTATTTTCCCGACCAAATAATCTCGAACTCAGTTTTTCTTCTTCGCCAATTCCTTCGCCCAATGCGATAAATGATTCATCGACGGGCCATGAGTCCGCTCCAGATGTAGTGGAGTAATCGAAATCTCATTCGCAAAAATCGCCGCGTAATCCGTATCCTCGCCGATTCCATCGGTGATCTGCTGCTCGTGGAGCCAAAAATAAGTTCGTCCGCGCGGATCGTTGCATTCCTGCAACACATTGCGCGTCACTTTTTCCGACTGCCGCGTAAATCGCACGCCGCCGTGATTCCATTCGTTCGGCACATTCACGTTCAAGAAAATTCCTTCGGTCATGCCGTCGCGCAAAACCACTTCCGCCAAATTGCGCGCAAAAACCGCGGCATGATCAAATCGAAAATCTTTTCCACGATGCACGACTGAAATCGCAATCGCGGGAATCCGGTTAATCGCAGCCTCCGCCGCCGCGCCCACAGTACCCGAATAAAAAATATTCTCGCCCATATTTCCGCCGCGATTAATTCCGGAAATTACCAGGTCCGGTTTCTCCGGCATTAATTTATTCAGCGCAACAATCATGGCGTCCGCCGGAGTTCCATCCACGGACCATTCGCGCTCGGCAATTTTTTCGCAAAATATCGGCTGCCGCAAAGTCAGCGCCTGTGCTGAAGCGCTTCGCTCGCTGCTTGGCGCCACTACGCTCACCGTCATCGTCGGACGCAGCGCTTCCACCAACGCGCGCAATCCTGGCGCGTGAATTCCATCATCGTTGCAGATAAGAATGTGCGGCATATTCAGTTGTGAAAATTTTCCTTTTACTTTTGGAATTCAGAACGGCTGCGGCGCGCGCATGCGCGATTGAAGTGGTCGGGACGACAGGATTTGAACCTGCGACCTCACGCACCCCAAGCGTGCGCGCTACCAGGCTGCGCTACGTCCCGACCGTTTTGCTGCTATTCCTGCGACACTCCGGCGCAAAAATCGCCGCAAATCGCAGAACTTCAGGGTATCACTCGGTTTCGAGCAGCGTCAAGAACGCCCGCAACGCGTCGCGTAAATCCAGCAACACTTTGCGATTAATGGTAGGCAGCGGATCGCCAACTGACGCGTGCGAGGGCAATCCCACACCGGCAAATTCGCTAACATTTTCGCCTTCAACGCCGACTTCAGTCGCGCCATTGCCATTCGATCCGACTGCGTGACCTTCATGTTCCTTCAAATGCCGCCGCGCACCCGCAATCGTAAAACCTTCGTCATACAGAAGGCGCCGAATTTCCAGCACGGTCTGCACATCCTCGCGGCGATATAGCCGATGTCCCTTGGGGCTTTTCACCGGCTCAAGCATTGGGAATTCAGTTTCCCAGTAGCGCAGCACAAATGCTTTCGTGGCCGTTAAACGGCTCACTTCGCCAATGCGAAAAAAATCTTTCTGCGGTAAGAATTCGGAATTGTGTCCGTTTTCAGATTCAGACATGTCTGCCTCGATAGGCTGGGCCATAAAATCCTATCCTAATCTGTTTTCAATCTCTGTCAATCAGCGTTCGCGATGCATTCCGCGGTGAATTTTCTTCCGCCGGCTTTCTAAGCCGTACCAAACTCCGAACCACATCGCAGCGTTCGCGCCAATCGCCAGCAGAATTCCCGGCGCAAGCAACACGTAAGAACTACTCTTGATAATGTTGAACGCCGCAAACATTCCAATCGCGAGTAAAATTCCCGGCAACAACAAAATCAGGCCAAGAATTTCCCGAACAGAACCGGACTGCAATCTTCCAGTACCCGCCAGAAACAATCCGACTCCCTGTACCACGCAAAACAAAATCCAGAAAATTGGTTTCTTCGTCCACATAACGAAATCTATTTCTTCCGCCGCCGCGCTTTCACTGACGTATGCAGCCGTTCGCGATGGCCGCGCTCTTTCACGCGTTGCAGGAATCGCACTGGCGCGCCTGTAAAATCAAAATGCTCGCGCAATCGATTCTCCAGGAAACGCTCGTAACTAAAATGCAGCCGCGCCGGCTGATTCGTAAACAACACAAACGTCGGCGGCGCGCTGGAAGCCTGCGTCATATAATAAATTTTCACCTTGCGCGTGGCCGGCGAAGTTCCGCGTTCCAAATCCACGCTCTTGAGCCAGCGATTAATTTCTCCAGTCGAAATGCGTCTGCGACGCGCCTGCGAAACGTGATCGATCAACGGATAAAGTTTCTCAATATTGTCGCCCGTCAACGCGGAAACAAAAACAATCGGTGCGTAAGAAAGAAATTTCAATTTTCCGCGGACCAACGTTTCGTACTCCGTCATCAATGACTTCGGATCCGTCAGCATTCGCAAACTTCGCCCGCGCGATTGTTGCTCATCGCGCTTCCCGCTGGGTGTGCGATACGGTTTGCTCTTTTCTTTCCGCGCAACTTCTTTCCGCTCCACGCGATCCGGACTGCCCTTCTTGTGCTCCTCATCCAGCGCTTTGCGCGCAGCTTCCAGCGCCAAATCAAATTTGTTCATCACAATGATTACAGAGCATCCCGACTGCCCCGCATAATCCGCGATCGTCGCATCGCCCGCCGCAACGCCCTGCGACGCATCCACAATCAGCAAGGCAACATCGGTGCGCTCCAAACTTTTTCGCGCCATGATGACGCTCAACTTTTCCGAAAGCTCGTTGGTCTTGCCCTTGCGGCGAATTCCCGCCGTGTCCACAAATTTATAAAGTTTCCCGTTGTGCTCTACCAGAGAGTCCACAGAATCGCGCGTCGTTCCCGCCACTGGTGAAACAATTGATCGCTGCTGGCCCGCCAACTGATTCAGCAACGCGGATTTTCCAACGTTTGGCCTTCCGATAATCGCAACCTGCGGCGGACGCTTCGCTTCGATGGCGCGCCGCGCGTCATTTCCCTCATCCGTGTTTTCTGTTTCCACGCCTTCTTCAGCATCGGGCACAGACGCATGCTCGATGACGTAATCCAATAATCCATCCAGGCCGTATCCATGTTCCGCGGAAAGCGGAAACACCGGCAATCCCAATGAATGCAGCGGACCCGTCAACGATTCCTGTTGCTGCGAATCCACTTTGTTCGCGGCCAAAATCACTGGCTTGCCCGTACGACGCAGCAACCGCGCAAGTTCTTCGTCCAGCGGCATCAGGCCCGCACGCGCGTCCACAATCAGCACCAGCAACGAAGCTGTTTCAATTGCAACTTTCGCCTGACGCAAAATTTCGCGTGGAATCAGCGCTTTGTCATCCGGCACAATTCCACCGGTATCCACAACTTCAAATCGCCGGCCCATCCAGTGCGCCATCCCATAAATTCGGTCGCGCGTAATTCCCGGCTCGTCGGTCACAATTGATCGCCGCGTTCCCGTCAGCCGATTAAATAATGTGGACTTGCCAACATTCGGCCGTCCGGCAATCACCACCGACGGCAGCGACGGCGCTGTTTTCACTTCTTCCATGAGATTCCTTTTCGCGATGATTCCAATGCCCGATGAAATCCCGTTGAATTGAGGCTAGTACACTTTAGCCCAGTTTGCGCGACACAGCCATTACTGGCTGTAATTTCCAAGGGCTTCTTGTGAGGATTTTGCGCCGGACAATCCCAACTAATGATTCGCGGGATCGTGAGCACCATCAGCCTGTTTTGTTGGTGGAATGGGCTGCGCAGATGCCCGAGGTGCGGGAATCACTTTCGCCAGAGAAGTGTCAGCGTCAAGCAACGCGGGAAATGCTCGAACGTAATGCGCCAAATGCGGCAGTCTCGCGCGGTCGTAATGGAATTCTTTCATTTCCGCGATGGATTGATCAGCAGACCAGTGTTCAACTGCGATCCGATATATTGCCGACATCACTCCGGTTCGATCTTTTCCGTATTCGCAGTGAATGAAAATTTTCTTATCGGGATTATCACGCAACAATTTGAAGAATGTCATCAGCTCGTCGTGCGTGGGCAGTGAATCTCCTCTCCACGGCACACTAACGAACTTCATTCCTTGCAATTCCACGGATTTCTTTTCCAATTTAATTTCGCTAGTTTCATCACGAAAATCTACGACGATATCGACTCCCAATTTATGAAGCTCGGAAAATCCAGCTAATGTTGGCTGCGCGCCCCGATATAAATTCGTCGCGATACTGGCTGCATTCATAACGCCCGAAACTTGAATATTCTTTGCGGGATCTCCAGTTCGTCCTATTTGGGCAAGCGCCGAACTGGACGTAGACACACCGATGGTGCTGGATAGCGCAGCAATAAATATTGTGGTTTTCAACAGAAGACGCATTTACAAACTCCGAATTAAATTCCCAAACCGTTTGATGCGTCTTGGCGGAGAAATGTCTGCAAAAAATGTGAGGAGTCCTAAATCCAGAATTTCATATTTTGATAAAATGTGCGAGCAACTAAGGCTCCGTCGTCGGACCTTTTTTCGCGCGCTCTTTTTCCTGCTCCGGCAATTTCTGATCCTTCGTAGGAAACTCAGGACGCGGCAAAAATGTCGATTCATATTCCGCCAACCGCAAATGACCGCTCGTATCCGGCAATGACGGCGGTTCTTTTTTCGCGCCATCAAATCGCAGCGCGGAAGTCATATCGCCAAACGCGCTGCGGCGCCAATCGGTGATGTTTGGCTCACGCACGCCGGTAAGTTTTTCCAGAAAGCGAAGAGTCGACGTGTGATCGAGCGCGTCGCTGCAAACATATCCGCCTGTGGTCCATGGGGAAATCAAAATGCAGGGAACGCGGAATCCGGCGCCAATCGGGACGCCATCTATGAATTCATGCGGCGTTCCGTCCTTCGGAACCGGCGGAGCCACGTGATCGAAAATTCCGTCGTTCTCGTCATAATTTAAAATGAAAAGAGTTTTCGCCCACACATCCGGATTCGCGGCGATTGCATCAATTTTGCTGGCGACAAATGCGGCGCCGTCCGCGGGCATGTAATCAGGATGCTCGGATTGGAAACTCGTGCAGATGATCCAGGAAACTGTGGGCAGCTTGTCGTTAATTGCGTCATATTCAAATTGCCCTTCCTGTCCGCGCAACATTCCTTTTTTGTACAGCGGCGAACTCGCCGGCGCTTGCTGGAAAGTTTTGAACAGTTCCGTCATGTTGCATTCGTAATTGTCTTCCTGCTGATAAATTTTCCAACTGATGCCCGCTTCCTCCAAACGTTCGGGATAAGTTTTCCATCCATATCCGCCCGGCGGCATCACGTTTCTAGTGATCGGCCCTCCGCCAATTCCGTCCGGATCGATCATGCCAGTCATGTAGTACATCCGGTTCGGCCAAGTTGGGCCCATCACTGAACAATAATATTCATCGCAAAGCGTGAATGATTCCGCCAGCGCAAATTGAAACGGAATATCGTCGCGCGTGTAATAGCCCATGCAGTAGGGACCATTTTCCTTATCCGCTTTGCGATGCGCCGGAAGCCACTTATCCATTTGCCCGCGATTCCATGCTTCGTGTTGCACACCCCAGGCGTGACTCGTGCTCGGAATTTTCTGAGCGCTGCTCGTGCGGGTGTTCAAGTGGAAAGGCAGCATGTAACCGTCTGGGCTCACCGTGTCCGGCTGATAAAACACGGACTTCCCGGTCGAAAGTTTCCGCGCTTTTGGATCATTAAATCCGCGCACACCGGCAAGGGTGCCAAAGTAATGATCGAACGAGCGATTTTCCTGCATCAATAAAACAACATGCTTAATATCCGCGAGAGATCCCCGCGTCGGCGCACCCTGCGCCAACACGCGCTGCACATTGAACGGCATCAGCGCCCGCGCGGCGGCTGCAACTCCGAGTGTCACAGCGCCTTTCAACAAGCGCCGACGTGTGAATCTCTCAGAAATAATTCCCGAATTTTCCGGCGCATCCCTCTTCGTAGTCACAGGATTCTCTCCAGGGAATCCGATAAATCACGCGGCGCAGATTATATACCTGCATGATGAACATCGGATGAATGGCGTTATCGCTTAATCCAGATGGTCGACCGCGTTCAGAATTGGGCTGCCGTTGCGCAGGAATGCAAACTCTCCCAGCCAAAGAAAACTATATTCTGGATGCCGCTTCAGCGAAGAAAAAAAATCCTCAAGCGCATCGCCATCGTAAAGATATTTAATGTTTTTAGTTCGGATGACGCGCAATCCAACTTTACCGAACACCCAGCGAATAAAATCCTTCACCTTGACGTCCTCCGCGCCGCATTTTTGGCGCCGATCTTCCTCGCCTATTGATTAAGTTTCCGAAACTATCCGACGCACATTCTTTCACAGCCAAACAACTTTGTCGCAACTTTGTGGGTAGAGACGAAATCAAACTCCGGGCTCTTGCTCTGTATGGCCAAACGAGTAAAGTAAACGTCGTGCGCAAAGGTGCGCAAGATCTGTTCGCGCAAATTTCTATCGCTATTTTTATTTCATGAAAATCATTCGGATCGGCATCTGCGTCCTAGTCACCTTCGCCATCCTCGCATTCGGCGCGGTGGAGGCATGGTCTCAGTCCGTGATCCAAATCGGCGCCACAGTTCTCTTCGCGTTCTGGGGATTCCTTTTCGCCACCGGCCGCGCCGAAGAAATCCGTTGGACGCCCGTTTTCTGGCCACTGCTTGGACTGGAATTGCTCGCGCTCCTGCAATTCCTAATTCCACTTTCCGTCTATCCCTATCTCACAAAACTGGAACTCCTGCGATTCTCCAGCTACGCGATTCTGGTTTTTCTATTCGCGCAATCCTTCCGCACGGCGAAGCAGTGGCGGACTTTCGTTTGGTTTCTGGTGCTGCTGGGATTTTCCGTTGCGCTTTTCGGCGTTCTTCAAGACCTCACCCGCAACGGCAAGCTTTATTGGGTGAAGGAAATGCGCTACGGCGGAAACTCTTTCGGCCCATACGTAAATCGAAATCACTTCGCGGGCTTGATGGAGCTTCTCATTCCCATCGGCCTCGCGATGGTCGCGGTTCCCGGCGTTCGCCGACAACAATTACCGCTCGTCGCACTTCTCGCGGCCATTCCGGTTGGCGCACTTTTGATGTCCGGCTCGCGCGGCGGAATCGTCGCCTTTGGATGCGAACTTCTCCTGTTGATTGTGTTGCTCTGGTTTCGCGGAGGCCAAAAGAAGCAGCTCTTAACTTTTGTCGGCGCTCTTGTGCTCGCCTGCGGACTCGTCGCCTGGCTCGGCATGGGCGATATCATTCAGCGCTTCTCGCTCATGCGCAATGCGGAAGTTTCAGAAAGTGGTCGCGTTTCGATGTCCCGCGGCGCCTATCACATTTTTCGCGATCATCCCTTGGTGGGCACTGGCGTCGGCACAATCATTTCCGTTTATCCCGCTTATGAAACCACCTACGACTCGACAATCGTTGATCATGTGCACAACGATCATTTTGAATTGCTCGCGGAAACCGGCTCGGTCGGCGCAATTTGCTGGTTGGCGCTCATTGCGCTACTGCTCTTTTATGGACTGAAGAATTTATGGACGCAACGCGACACCGCCGTCCGCGCGCTCCAGCTTGGCGCTCTCGTCGGCTGCGTAGGCCTTCTAATTCACAGCTTCGCGGACTTTAATCTCCACATTCCCGCCAACGCGCTTTTATTTTATTTGTTGTCGGGGATCGCTTCCAGCAAGCCAATCTCCGAATCCGCCGATTGGAGTCGAGAATCTTGATGACACGTCCTCAGGATGGTGATGACTCCATGATCCAGGAAACGCGACCAACTGCCTCGACGAAACGCATTCCAGAGCTCGACGGATTGCGTGGCATCGCGATTTTTCTCGTAATTGTTTGTCACTATATCGGAGGAGGTTACGTAGGCGCGCGTCACACCTTGGCCGCAAAGGTTGTGGGAGTGCTCGGTCTCGGGACGGTTGGAGTAGATCTTTTCTTTATTCTTTCGGGATTCCTGATTGGCGGAATCCTTTTAAGCTCGCGTTCGTCTCCCCAGTACTACAGGACTTTTTATCTGCGGCGCTTTTTTCGCATTATCCCGATTTACTATTTGTGGCTGACCATTTTTGGGCTGGCGATGCTTGCCGCAAAGAAGTGGAACGTTTGGGGCGGCCCGGAATTTCACACCGCCGCCCCGTATTGGGCTTATTTCATTTTTATTCAGAACTATTTCCAGGGATCAACATTGATACAGTTTTTCTGGCTGCGGCCTTTATGGTCGCTCGCAGTTGAAGAGCAGTTCTATCTACTCGCTCCGATCGTCGTCCGTAAACTTTCTCCCGAGCGCTTGATAAAGGTATTGTTGGGCGTATTGGTTTTTTCTTTATTCCTGAGATTATTTCTTTCTGCGGTGTATGGCATGGACTACAACTACTGGGGAATCATCGCCTCCGAGGATTGGATGCCATGTCGCGCGGACGATCTTGCTCTTGGCATGATCGTCGCCGCACTTTGGGCGAATCCGCAATCGAGACTTCGCCTTCAGCAGCGGGTGAATGTTTCTTATGCGGGACTTTTCAGTTGCGGCGCAGCGGTTTTGGTGTTGGGCTACTGGATAGTGAAGCCAGATTCGTTCGCGACAGCAACCGTGGGTCGTACAATAATTGGCTTATTCTTCACCTTCCTACTGATGATAGCTCTGACGGATAAAGAGAGTTTGCTTGGGAAAATATTCCGTTGGCGGCCGCTTCGGGAACTCGGCAAGGTATCGTACTGTGTTTATATTATTCATCAGGCTGTGAACTGGATTCTCCACCGATCGATATTTCATATGGAGCCTCGTTTCAACCATTGGCCACAAATCGGCGTGTCGATTGCCTCGTTCGGAGTTACCGTGCTCATCGCGGAAATTTCGTGGAGATTCTTTGAGAATCCGTTGATCCGCCGTGGTCACCGATACACATATTAAATCTGGCACTTCTTGATCCTCCGAGCTGTCTTTTATCGTTTCATTCGCCGTGGTACAGAGACGCAAGCTGGTCACGTCGGAGGCCGTTTGTTATACTCCGGCATCCATTTTCCTGGGCCTTACGCGTGAAGGGTTGTAGCTCCTATATGGTAACTAAGTTTCGTTTGTCAGTCGCAATTCCTATTCACAACGAAGAGAGCGTCTTGCCGGAATTGCTGACGCGATTGCGAGCCGTACTGGACGGACTTTCGGGCGGACCTCACGAAATTGTCTTTGTCGATGACGGCAGCTGGGATCGCACGTTTGCCATTCTGGAAGCAGCAGCTCAGCAAGACTCCCGCGTGGTCGTTCTCTCATTGTCGCGAAATTTCGGGCACCAGTCGGCGATTACCGCAGCACTCGACCACGTTTCTGGCGATGCCACGGTGGTAATGGATGGCGATTTGCAAGACACCCCTGAGGCGATTCCTCAGCTTGTTGAGAAGTATCGCGAAGGTTACGATGTGGCATACGCGCGCCGTGTACGCCGTAAAGAGCCCTGGCCGCTGAAGCTTTGCTATTTTGTTTTTTATCGGCTGATGGCCACGCTTTCCGATATCCGCCTCCCGTTGGATTCAGGAGATTTTGGTTTGATGTCACGCAGAGTCGTTGATCAGTTGCGGCGAATGCCGGAGCATCACCGCTATCTTCGCGGCATGCGGAGCTGGGTTGGGTTTCGGCAGACGGGAATTGATATCGAGCGCGCCGAGCGGCACTCCGGAAAAAGCAAGTACAGCATCTCGCGCCTAATGAAGCTGGCCATGGACGGAATTTTTGCATTCTCAATCGTCCCGATTCGCAGCGCCGCGTTGCTCGGCGCTCTGGTCATGTTCGTATCTACCATTTATGTTTTCTATGCGCTCTATGCCAAATTTTTTGCTCACAGATCCCTTCAAGGCTTCACCGGTTTAATCGCGGCTATCACGTTACTTTCGGGGATGGTTTTGTTTTTCCTGGGTGTCATCGGCGAGTACGTCGGACGCATCTACGAAGAGACCAAAGGGCGTCCGCAGTACATCATCGATCGCACGGCCGGGCGGCTTTCAGGCCAGGCCGGAAACGTGTATCAGTCCGAGCGAACACCGGAGGCTGAACTTCCGCACTGACCATGCCACCAACAACGACCCCCGCAGGAAAAAACTCCGGCGACCCAAAAGCTTCTCGGGCAATTGAATATTTATCGCCATCTGTTCCTGTCAGCATGGCCGACCGTTGGTTTGAGATTGCCTCGACCACCCATTTCTGGGTCCGCCGGCGGTTCGACGTACTCCAGAAGCTTGCAGGCAAACGCATTTCAGCCTCGAGCGAATTGGCTGAGTTCGGGTGTGGTCATGGGTTACTGCAAAGGCAGATCGAGGATGCCTACGGAAAAGAAGTCACTGGCTTCGACCTGAATGATGACGCGCTAGGGAAAAACGTAAGCCGCTACAGCCGGATCTGCTGCTACGATGTTCTTCAGCGCGACCAAGGGCTGCGCGAGAAATTCGATCTAATCTTTTTGTTCGACGTGATCGAGCATATCTCCGACGAATCTCGATTCCTTCAAGCCCTATCGTTTCACTTGGCTCCGGGCGGCGTACTTATCATCAACGTGCCTGCGGGCGAGTGGGCTTTTTCGCCATACGACACTGCTGCCGGCCACGTTCGGCGTTATTCCATTGAAACTCTGCAAAAGGCCGTGTGCGCAAATAATTTTACGCTTCAAGAGTGGAGCTACTGGGGTTTGCCGCTCGTGCCAGCCCTCCTGCTCCGAAAGCTCTGGCTCGTCGGCAAAAAGGACGAGAGCAAAATCATTACTTCGGGGTTTGATTCGCGATCGGAAGCAATGAACAAGATCATGGAAATCCTTTCTCGGTGCGAATGGATTCCGCAGAGAGTTTTTGGCACCTCATTGATGGCCGTATTTTCTAAACCTTAGGAACAGTAGGTCGAGGTTTTCAGATAAGTGATTGCGAATTGACAATCCGAGATTGCGGGAAGAACTAAATGGTTCGTTCGGATATTCATCCCCAAACGTGGCGCGATACTTATCTCCAGCCAGTGCTCTTAGTATTAGTCCTCAATCTGATTTCGGCGGCGTTATTTATTGGGTCCGTCAATCGTCCTTTTTACGACGATATATTTAACATCATCGACGTTCACCATTATGCGACGCTGGGGTTCTCGCACGATACAGTCATGTCGCAGAGAAATGCGCCCGGGCCAACGAGTTTCGTCTGGATGGCTGCGGCGGTGCGAATAATCGGTGGAAATGAATTGCGCGACGCGCGCGTGGGCGCGCTGATCAGTTGGGTGCTCCTTGCCGCGGTACTTTTGCTCGGCGCGCGCTTTGGGCGTTTCCCGCAGCTGTGGTACGCCGCCCTGTTGACCTTGCTAGTCTTTCCGCACGCTGTCGAAGCCGCGGCGACCGTCCTCACGGAAGGTCCCGCATTGTTTTTTGCTCTGGTGGGAGCCTTGGCCTGGACGGAATTCGTTTCGAGAACGGATCTCAGCCCCCGCGTGTTCCTTTTCGGAATGCTCGGGTGTTTTTCGATGGGAGTAGCGGTGACCTGTCGGCAGTACAACATTGCACTGTTGCCTGCCGCCGCACTCCTCGCTGCTGTGCCTATTTTAAAAAACCCCTGGAGCCCCGGCGAAAAGCGGCGGTGGACGTTGGGAGCCGTGCCCGTTCTTCTGCTTTTGCTGACGTGGAAGGGACTCTCCTGTCCCGGCATTCAGACCGGCGCCTCATACAACAATGTCTACACGGCCGGGGCGGGCTTCAACTTCACGAGACCGGTAGTCGCTGCTCTCTATGTTGGCTTATACCTCTTGCCTGTCACGTTTCCCGTCATGGTATGGATGAAGCAGACACGGCGCTGGAGAGCACTTGCGGTCTCCGCTGTCGGAGGAATCGTAGCTGCACGGTTTAGTGCATCCCTCCTCGTACCTGGCCCGCTGAACTCGCTCGTACATGCGGCCTCTCATATTCCCCATGGTGCGAAAATAGCTTTCGCGCTGATTGTTGCTATTACGATTTATAACTCCATCGCTCTGGGCTTCGCTCTCTGGGAATCGCGGAAGGCCTTGCTCTTGTCGCCGCCGGCAGTTTTCGCGGTCTTAACTGTACTTTTTTTTCTGCTCGAACAGTTTGGCGTCGGCGGAAATATTCCGTTTTACGACCGGTACATCCTTCAAGTGGCTCCTTTTTTCGGCATAATTGCGTTTGCATTGCTTCCAAGACTAGACAATGCGCGGCTGGCGGCGCTCGTCGGTCTTTCCGCGCTCAGCCAGTTTATGGTGTGGCGCTACGCCTTCATACACTAGCGATTCGCCAACGAGATGAGCATCACCTGTGGAAGATCTTCCCAAGCTGGCGCAGCATCAAATCCTTAAATTGGGAGTAGTACAAAATATTTATGACGATCACCCAGCACACGAAAAGTAACTCCGCGGCAAGTTTCCATCGCTCCCGGCTACGTCCTTTTGATATGTTGGTGTTCATCGACCGAAGGTAACAATATACTTAGAACTAAATTCGCCCAAATGCTATACCGGAAGCGAAATCACCGCAACACGCACGATCACAAATCCGCACGCCTGCGGCACTTTTAACAAGGCTTGACCCACCCGATACGCGCTGCTAACTTTCATTCCGGTTCGACATGCCCGGTCGTTCTTTGCGCGAACACATTACACGTTATTATTTTGTTTTCTTGGCGGGCGTAGCTTCGACCGGCAAACAAGTGAGTACGATTGCAACCAAAAGAGAATACCGGGGATGACGAAAGATACGCACTGCTGCGGTCGGGCCGCCGTGTTCCCGAACTCGATGGTTTGCGCGGCGTTGCGATTGGTCTGGTTCTCGTCGTTCATTTGTTCACCGCACCTGCTGCGTTTATTCCTCGACCAAATCCAATAGCCTACCTGCAAATTGCCACGCGCCTGGCGTGGTCCGGCGTGGATTTGTTCTTTATTCTTTCAGGATTCTTAATCGGCGGAATCCTGCTTGACGCGCGCTATTCTAGGAATTTTTTCAAAGTGTTCTACTTCCGGCGCGTCTGCCGGATTCTCCCCATTTATCTGGTATTTTGCGCCCTTGTGGCTTTCTTTCAGGTTTTTGTGTATCCGTCTCATCGCGACACGATGGATTGGATGTTTTCATTGCCGATGCCTTGGTATTCCTATCTGACGTTCACTCAGAATTGGTGGGCGGCCCTCAGAAATATGGCCGGACCGGCAGTGCTCGCGCCTACCTGGTCGCTCGCCGTAGAAGAACAATTTTATTTAACACTGCCTCTTGTGATCCGTTTTGTTCGAGCCGCAACGCTACCCTACGTATTGATTGCCGGCATTATTGCCGCGCCCCTTATGCGTCTTGCCATGCTCACCATGCTGCCGCAACCGCAAGTGGGCGTTTACGTTCTGCTAACCAGCCGCATGGACGATCTGTTGCTCGGAGTTCTTGCGGCGTATTGCCTCCGCATACCAGAAATCTGGGCTCGATTCATTACCCATCGCGCCACAATTTGGCGAGTGTTTTACGGACTAGCGCTGGGATTACCGCTTCTGACTTTAACCTCAAATTTCTATTCGTTCCCGATGGCGTCGATTGGCTACGATTGGCTCGCGCTATTTTATTTAACGGCCCTCGCGCTGGCGTTGACGGACCCAGACAGTTGGCTGGGCAGCGCACTGCGCTGGAAGTGGTTAATGGGTCTCGGAATCATTGCCTACAACACTTATCTATTTCACACGCTGATCTATGGACTGCTGACCGCGTACCTTCGCAATCACGGACCTTCCATGACTAACCTTGGTGATCTGGCCGTCATTTTACTTTCACTCGGTGTGACGATTGGATTCGCCGTCGCAAGCTGGCATTTTTTCGAGAAACCAATAGTTCGCCTGGGGCACGGTGCGCACTATCAGCCTGTTTCCGCGGGAGAGCTTCAGCCGGAAACGCCGGCGCCGCCTGACCTCTAGCGCCGTTTGCAAATATCCACTCATTAGTACTAAGGATGTGAGAAAATAACTTCCGGTGATTATTGGTTGGATAGATCTCTACCGCGGTTTAACCAGTCCCGAATATTGGTCCGGCCTAGCGTAATTAAGAATGTCTAATTTTAACTCCAGTGCGATCGATTCCCGGCTCGTCCGAACGGTTGCGATGGTTTTCGGGCTTTTCTTTCTCACCTGGACCGTGTCCGGCTGGGTGATCACCAACAATACTACTTACATGGTTCTTTCCGTCATGGCGATTCTAGGCATCGCCATGACCATGACCATCCTGCGGGACTGGCGCACCGGCCTGTTTATTTTCCTTTGCTGGCTCGTGCTTGAGGACATGATCCGCAAGTATTTAGGGAACAGCCTGATCATCTTCTTCGCGAAGGACGTGATCATTGGAATTACGTATTTTTCAATGATTGTCGCTCGGCGCAAGCACCAGCTTCTGACCTTCAAACCCCCGTTTATCTTCTGGCTGGCCATATTCTTCTGGCTAGCGGTTGCACAGGTTTTTAATCCCGCTTCACCCAGCTTGTTCTTTGGCCTGCTGGGAATAAAGACTTATTTCTACTACGTCCCACTGATGTTCGCGGGTTACGCGCTTCTTCGGACCGAGGAAGACTTGCGTAAGATCTTGATGCTGAACATGTGGATTGCAATTGTCGTGGCTGGATTGGGACTGCTCCAATCGTTCGGTGGCGGCGGCTTTTTAACTCCCGAAGGAATGGCGCCGGAACTTTACGAACTATCCCATGAAGTCCGCATGGCGCCGCAATCCCGCATCTTAACCGCTCGCGCTACATCCGTGTTCGTTAGTGACGGGCGCTTCGGCATGTTTCTCTTACTGTTGTTTATTCTGGCATTCGGCACCGCCGGCTACCTTCTATTACGCACCAAACGGGGACGCGCAGTAGTGTTCATCGCCGTTGGTACCGTCGCATTGGCAACTCTCATGAGTAGCTTGCGCGGCACGTTTGTTTATATGATTGCGGATACGATCGTTCTGAGTCTGGCGTTGTTATGGGGAGCGCCATGGAAGCAGCGTCAAGTTTTCCGGGTGGGAAAGGCGCTGCGGTGGGTGGCTATTGTCGTCACAATCGGGTTCACACTGGCCATAGTGCTCGCTCCCGATGCCGTAAAAGCGCGTTGGGCCTTTTTTTCAGAAACGCTATCGCCCAACAGCGCAAATTTCGAGCTTGGCTATCGTATCTGGGAATATCCGGAAAAGAATCTGATGACGATTTTCGATCAGCCAAACTGGCAACTAGGAAACGGAACTGGCGTGGCTTCGCTCGGAGTCCAGTACGTTACAAAACTCGTGGGCGCTCGTCCTCTCGAAATCGGTGCGGAAAGTGGTTACGGGGTGCTAATCCTTGAATTTGGACTGCTCGGACCGCTGCTTTGGACTTTGTGGACCGTCAGTTTGTTTTTCTCCGCGTGGAAAGTTGTGCGGAAACTGAAACAAACTGCTCTATTCCCGATTGGCTTCGCAATTTTCTGGTATGCATTTATGCTCCTTGGCCCTTTTACTTTTTATGGATTAAATACCTATCAGAATTATTTGACGAACGCCTATCTCTGGCTGACCATTGGAATACTTTACCGCTTGCCCGGCCTTCTTTCCGAAGAACAGGCGCGCCAGGACGCGGCGCTTTCGCTGGCGCAACAACTCCAACAGCAGGACGAAGAATCTCTCGAATTGCAGGGAGCCACCCTTTCCCATGCCGACGCCGGTCCGTAGGCCGCGCCTGGTTGTTCTTTCGCCGTTCGTGGACAAGCGCCACGGCACTGAGCGCTGCGTGGCAGAGCAAATCGAGCGTCTCGCCGGCGCTTACGAAATTCACCTTTACAGTTCACGCGTCGAAGATGTTGATCTCAGCGGAATTACCTGGCATCGAGTTTCCGCGCTACGTGGCCCGCACCTGTTTGGCTACGTCTGGTGGCTCTGCGCCAATCGTTTTCAGCGCTGGCGCGATGCGAAGTTTCGCGGCATCGCACCGGATGTTATTTATTCTCCGGGAATAAATTGTCTGGACGCTGATGTAGTAAGCGTTCACGTTCTGTTCAGCAAAGTAAGAGAACAAATCTCTCCAGGCCAGGACCGCGCCACTTCTTGGCCGCTGATTCTGCATCGCCGAACTTACTATCGGCTGATCGAAGCGCTGGAAGCGAAAGTATATGGCCGCGAAAATATTTATCTCGCCGCCGTTTCCGAAAAAACCGCGCAGGATATTCGCGCCCGTTTCGGGCCGAAAAAACATTTAAGCGTGATCTATCACGGCGTGGATTGCGCGAAGTTTAATCCGCAACGCAGAATGGAACTCCGCGCGGCCGCGCGAACTGCCCTGGCACTGCCCGATGATTCGTTCGCGATATTGTTTATAGGAAATGATTGGAGAAATAGAGGCCTTCCGTGCCTGTTGGAGGCCGTAAGTATTCTGAAAGATCAGAAAGTGCGCGTGCTCGTAGTCGGCACAGATTCCACAGCCGGCTATAAGGAGACTGTAGAGAATCTCGGCCTCGCAGACCGCGTTCAATTTCTCCCGCCACGCAGTGACGTGGAATTTTATTATGCAGCGGCCGATGCGTACGCGGGACCGTCACTCGAAGATACTTTTTCACTACCACCCGCGGAAGCAATGGCTTGTGGATTACCAGTGATCACCACGCGCGCCACCGGAGTGAGTGAAATTATTCATCACGCTGAAGACGGATTAATTTTGGAAGATCCAACTGACGCACAGACTCTTTCCGAATGGCTGGCACGCCTGGCAAGAGACGAAAATTGGCGGAATCAACTGGGAGAAGCGGCATCCCACACCGCCGCCCGTCACACCTGGGGTCAAAATAGCGCTCAGCTGCAACAGATGATCGAACAGTCAATAAAGTCTTAGACTTACACCATATTTCATCATTTCAAAAAAACCCTGTACCCCCCCACCCCCCCTCGATAACGATGTGTGTGCTAATAAAGGACTTACAGCGATCTGGTGCGTAAGTGTGGCTAATAAAGAAGGACTTAGCGGAGAATTGCGTTTGTAGGGGGCCGTCTTAGGTAGGCCGGGGGTAGTTCACGGTCTCCAAACCAAAGTCTTTCAATCCGTTTCCTTCCACATTTTCTTCATTTCCGCCTCGCAAAAACTGCATTATAATGCAGTTTGTCCAAAAATCACCCTTCAAACATGCATTATAATGCAGTTTTTGTGTCGGCAGTCCCTACTATGTCAACCCAAATCGATCAACAAGCGGCCCAGCCGGTCCGCTCCGGAATACAAATTCCAAAGTATATTCCGCAGTTTGATGGCCTCCGCGGCATCGCCATTCTCGCCGTACTCTTCGCCCACCTCACCTACGTGAATTCCATTGGATTTGCGCGCTACTTTCAATACGGACGCACTGGTGTGGATTTATTTTTTGTTCTCTCCGGATTTTTAATTACTGGAATTTTGCTGGACACAAGAAATCTGCGCGGATATTTCAAAAACTTTTACGCGCGCCGCGCTCTTCGCATCTGGCCGCTGTATTACGGAATCGTCTTTTTATTTTTCATTTTGTTTCCCCTGCTATTTCCGCGGACGTGGTTTTTTACTTATAAAAGCACGTGGCCCTATTACGTCACTTACACTCAAAATCTTTTTTATCATTTCGATCGCCCCGCCCCGCTCGATCCAACCTGGTCGCTCGCCGTGGAAGAGCAGTACTACATGTTTTGGGCGCCGATCGTTTTTCTTTTCGGCCGGAAAAGTTTGCGAAATATCCTGCTCGGCATGATCGCGTTTTCATTCTGCTTCCGTATCGCCAGTTCTTTTCGCGGCGCTCCACTCGCTTTCGTTCACAGTTTTACCTTGTGCCGCCTTGAACCTCTCGCCGCCGGAGGACTCGCCGCGCTCTGGCTGCGCTCGGATAAATGTACTCCGGTAAAATGGGCGCGCGGCGGAATGATGGCGCTCACAATTGGTCTCGCGGGAGTTGCGATCGCCCTTGTCGATTGGGGAATCGACGGCCCGATTTATAGTTATCCATTTCTCGCTGCCGCATTCGCAGGCCTGATGGCGCTTTCGTTGACGGCGAATCCAGCAACTACTCTTATTGGCCGCGCGCTTACGCAGCCGTGGTTGGCTTACACGGGTAAAATAAGTTATGGAATTTATTTGATACACGTTCCGATTTTTATGGGCGTTAATCTTGCAACGCGAAAGTTTTGGGGAACATCTCAATTTTCGCATGGCAGACAACTGCTGATCGTGGGGGTGGCATTCGCAGGGACATATTTGGCCGCATCAATTTCGTGGTTTTGTTTTGAACAGCCAATTTTGCGATTGAAAAAATATTTCCAATCTGAAAAGCCAACGCTCGAAAGTGCTGAAGCGAAATGAAAATTCTTGTCCTTGCGCCTCCGATGGGCGCCACTGGTGGAATTCAAAACTATACGGCGACGCTGGTGCGCGCGCTGAAAGAAATTATTGGTGAAAAGAATGTGCGCATGATTGCCGTGCCGGCGGAGGCCGCTGCGCGCGGAGATGGAAACGCGGCGCTTGGCCGCGTTACAAAATTACGATTTCTTCTGAGCGCAATTTCAGCCGCACTTTTCTGGCGTCCGGGATTAGTGCTGTGCGCCCACGTGGGAATTTCTCCAGTTGCACGAATGATTCATCGAATTACCGGCGCGCCATACTGGGTAATGCTCTACGGTATTGATGTTTGGTGCGACCTCGCACCCGCAAAAGTGGAAGCTCTTCGTGCAGCGCAACAACTCGTGTCGATTAGCAAATTCACTTTGCAATCAGCAAGTGCGCAGCACAGTTTGGAGAAATGCAAATCTGTTTTTCTCGCGCCGACATTTTCGATTGATGAGTCGGTGGTGGCAAGAACACAAACAGGCGCTGCTACATCCAAGCAATCGCCGGTTGTGCTGACAGTGGGACGTCTCGCTGCGTCAGAAAGATATAAGGGGCACGATGTAATGCTGGACGCTTGGCCCGCCGTGCTGCGGGAAATTCCAGAAGCGCGGTACATTATCGTGGGTGACGGTGACGATCGCACGCGGTTGCAAATACGCGCGAAGGAAATGGGATTCGCAGACTCCGTGATTTTCAAGGGCGGAGTTTCCGGCGCGGAGTTGCAGTCCTGTTATGATGAGTGCCAAGTTTTCACGCTGCCCGCGCGGACGGAACTCGATCCGCACGCACCGCGCGGTGAAGGATTCGGGATTGTTTTTCTGGAAGCGATGGCGCACGGCAAACCGGTGGTCGGACCAAACACAGGCGCGCCAACAGAGTTTATTCACGACGGCGAACACGGATTGTTGGTCGACCCCGTGAATCCCGCGCAACTGGCTGAGGCGCTGATAGAATTGCTGGCGCATCCGGAGCGATCGCGTCAGATGGGCGAAGCAGGCCGGCAGTGGGTCGGGCAACAATATAGCTACGAAATGTTTCGCGAGCGTCTGCGAAAAATTTTGCAGGCGCATTCTTTCCACAATTAATCGGAGGGTTCGAGCGCATGCGAATTTTGGTTACAGGAGCGACGGGATTTATCGGAAGCCGCCTGCTGGAAAGATTGATGGAGCAGAGTGGTCACGATCTTTTTTCACTGCAGCGCTACGTGACCGGACGATACGTGCTTGGCGGCGATCATCGCGTGAAAACAATTTTCTGCGATCTCCGTGATAATTTCGCGGTGCGTTGTGCAATCCGAGAAGTTCAACCCGAAGTGGTTTTCCACTTGGCCGCGCTGAGCGCCGTATCTTACAGCTACGATCACCCGAACGAAGTGCTGGATACGAATCTGAACGGTACGGTGAATCTTGCGGAATCGTGCTTGCGCGAAGTTCCGCATTTCAAACAATTCTTGTTTGCGTCCATTTCCGAAACTTACGGCAATAGCGACGGCCCGCGCACCGAGGACACTCCGCAATTTCCGAACAGCCCCTATTCGGTGAGCAAGCAAGCCGCGGAGAAGTATATTTTGTATATGTGCGACGCTTATAAATTTCCGGGCACGGTGTTGCGCCCATTCAATACGTACGGACGGCGAGATAACACGCATTTCATGGTGGAACGAATCCTGGTGCAGATGTTGCGCGGCGATACAGTGAAGCTGGGCGATCCAACGCCGGAGCGGGATTTAATTTATGTGGAAGACCACGTGAATGCGTACCTGAGCTGCCTGAATCATCCAAAAGCGCTGGGACAATCATTCAATTTCGGAACCGGAGACAAAATTACTGTCGGCGCGGTTGCCGAAAAATTAGCGGCATTGACGGGATTCAAGGGCGAAATTTTGTGGAATACGATTCCGAAGCGACCGCTGGATATTCAAATTCTTTACGGCGATTCTACGAAGGCGAAAAATGTTCTGGGATGGACGCCGAAGTTTAGTCTGGATGAAGGCCTGCGGTTGACGATGGAATTCTGGAAAAAGAAATTGGCCAGGGCGGATTCCGGGCGCGTGAGCACCGCTATTTCCTGACACAGTGCGGCACGCGTCAGCATTTCGGCCGGCACTTCATCTAGCATTTTATCCAGCATTTTAACTGGCACGGACAAAGGCAAAATTGAAGCGGGCAACGAAAAGCGGTCGCGCTCGGCTCATCAACTGGTTATTCCTTCCATGGGCCGCGCTCGTGAACATTTATTTCCATCTCCAATTTTGGAACCAGATTAATCCACAAGATTTTGCGGTCCTGTGACTATGGCAATCCTAACCACACTTGGATGGCTGACGGCGGTGTTCCTGCTGGCGCTGATTTCCATTGCATTTGGCGCAAGCTTGCTCAAGTGGATCGGCGCAAACGTTGCGAACACGCTGGAACGGGCGCTGTTTTCCGCCAGCCTTTCATTTGCGATTTTGCAACTCGCGGTATTTGCTTTGCTGGCTGAAGGATGGCTGCGCCGCGGCACGCTGGGAATTTTATTTGTCGTAATGACGGTTTCCGCCGGCACAGAATGGAAAATAATTCAGGAACTTTACCGCGCCGCTCGGGAATTTTTTGTGGAGGCCAGAAAATCCTGGCTTCGACTGTCCCTCGTCCTGACGATTATGGGCGTCTTGATGATTGAGGCGCTGATGGCGATGGCGCCGCTCACTGGGTCCGACGCATTACATTATCACTTTACGATTCCCGCGATGTGGTTGCACAACGGCCTCGCGCCAATCTACGGAATCATAAGCTCTTTTGGCGTTGGACAAGCGCATATGCTGATCGCGCTGGGCCTGGGGCTTGGCTCCGATCATTTTTCGATGGGAATGATTTTTCTCGGCGGAATATTTTCTGCCGCGACATTGTATGTTCTGGCGCGCAACTGGATGTCACTTGAGCGCGCCTTAGTTGTCACGCTTGTTTTTCTGCTTTCACCGATTGCGTTCTGGCAGATGACTGTGGCCGGCTCTCCGGATTTGTGGATCACGTTTTATGCGACGCTCACCATTCTCGCCGCGGCGCGCGGAATTACGCTGCGCTCCGTGCGTTGGGCCGCACTCGCGGGATTTCTAGCCGGTGCAGCGGCGGGAGCGAAATATCCGGTGTGGATAATTCCCATGACGCTCGCTTTGATTTTTCTGGTCGAGTGCCGCTCCTTCTGGCTTGCGGCGGCAAGTTCGGTGGCCGCATTTGTGGCGGGAATTGCGCCGCTCATTCGCAACGCTGTGTGGACGAGTAACCCTTTTTTTCCTTACGCGTCTAATCTATTTCCACTGCACAAAATGAACGCGGCCACACTTGCGGCGACGATGCTGGATACGCACATTTCGGTGCAACATCCGGGTTTTGCGCGCTGGGTTGAGTATCCGTTTCGGATGGTTTTGGGCGGCCAGGATTATGGAGCGGCGCACTATTTGGGGCCGACTATTTTGGCGTTTGCCCCGCTGCTGCTTTTCGCGTATCGCCGCGGCCCGCTTTTTCGCGTGGGCGCCTGGGTGTGGGCTGCGATGTTTTTCTCGAACATGGCAACTTCGCAAATGGGCAGATTTCTTCTACCTGTTTTCGGAATCGCGCTGGCGATTACATTTGCCGGCGTCGAAACTGTTTCCAAACTCGGCCGGCCATTCATTCGTTTCACATGCAACGCGTCGGTGGCGATTTTTTTGCTGTTCGGAGCGGCGGGATTCGCGGCATACGGCCGGGATTTTTTGCCGGTGAGCGTTGGCGTGGAATCTCGAGAACATTTTCTGCAACGTGAAGCGCCGAACTATCAGGAAACTTCTTTCGCAAATTCGGCACTGAGCGGAAAATCCGGAACCGCTCTGATTTTTTTCCAACATCTTTATTATTTGCGAATTCATTTTTTAGTTGGCGATCCAGTTTCCAACTGGGAACTCTATTCCGAGGATTACGCGACACCGGAAACAATGCTGGAATGGCTGCGGAAGAATGATGTGCGGTGGATTGTGAAACCGCCCGACTATCCTGAATCTGTCTCCGACGCAATGCTGCGACTGGAATCCGAGGGAATCCTGCGGCCGATAGCGTCAACCGAGGTGGAAGATTTTACGGGGTGGCGAATTGACGGGGACAAGATAAAAGAGACCACGAGTATTCTGGAGGTGCGGCCGGCTGAGCCGCAAATCCGATGAGAATTTTGCATGTGACACAAACGTACCATCCGTTTCTGGAACGCGGCGGCCCAACGGTGAAAGTGCGTTCAATCGCCGAGGGATTGGCGGTACGCGGACATCAGGTAATGGTGCTCACGTCGTGGTATGGCCGCCCTTTCGCCGCTCGACAAGTGGAACTGGGCGGCGTGGAAGTAATTTATCTGAAGCCATTCGCGACGTACCGCGCGATGACTTTCAATTCCGGCTTGGTGAAATTTTGCAAGAAGCGTTTGCGCGATTTCGATCTGGTGCACATTTACGGACTTTACGATTTGCTGGGACCGGTGATTGCGCACTACTGCCACAAATATAAAATCCCTTACGTTGTTGAGCCGCTTGGAATGGTGCGTCCGATTGAACGAAGTTTCCGGATGAAACGCACGTGGCATCTTTTATTTGGGAAGCCGCTGCTCCGTTACGCTGCATTTTTAATTGCTACTTCGCGGCAGGAAGAATCTGAAATGATCGCCGATGGATTTTCGCGCGAGCGAATTGCGTTGCGTTACAACGGTGTGAATCTTCAAGAATTTTCCACGCTTCCGGCAGCGGGAGCGTTCCGCACGGAATGGGCCTTGCCTGCCGCCGAACCGATCGTGTTATTTTTAGGGCGCATTATTCCGCGCAAAGGCGCGGATATGTTGATTGAAGCTTTCGCCGAGGCTTGCCCCCAGACGGGGCGATTGGTGATCGCGGGACCGGAAGGCGAATCCGGCTATCTGACGAAATTGCGCGAACTGGCACGGGAAAGACGCGTGGAAGATCGAACCACTTTCACTGGGCCTTTGTACGCGGAGCAAAAAAAGTCGGCGCTGGTGGATGGCGATATCTTCGTGCTGCCATCGCGCTACGAAAATTTTGCGAATGGAGTTGCGGAAGCGATCGCGTGCGGAATGCCTGTGATCATCAGCGACCAATGCGGGATTCAGGAATTTGTGGCCGGGCAGGTTGGCTTGGTGATTCCGCTGGAAAAATCGGCTCTGGTGGAAGCACTGCGAAAACTTTTGGAAGACAATGCGCTTTACGAAAAATTCCGCGCGGCGTGTCCTGATGTGGCGGCGCAATTAAGCTGGACGCAGCTTCTTGGGACGCAGGAAGAAATTTATACGCGTGTGCTGCAAGGGCGGAAATGAGCATCGTTAAGGAAGCGACATTTTACGACGATCATCCGTTCGACTGGTTTGAAAGTTATCAAGGCGAAGACCGGCGCAAAGTAATTTCTGCGCTTCTGTTGGAAGTGATCGACGCATTACCGCAGGGCGCGCTGGTATTGGATGTTGGATGCGGGCCGGGACGCGTGCTTTCTTATTTGGGATTTCGCGGAGTGAATTGCGTCGGACTGGATCGCAGCGCAAATTCGATTTCGCTGATTGTTTCGCGTTACAAATTGCGCGGCGCAGTGGCGGATAATTTGCGGTTGCCAATTTGCGATGCGGCCGCGGATGTAGTGATCACCGACGGCGTGCTGCATCACACGGACGATCCGCGGCGCGGATTTTCTGAAGATTGCCGCATCGTGAAGCCGGGCGGAAAACTTTATTTGGCGGTGTACCGGCCCGGCGGACGCTACGAATTTCTTTACAAATATCCGGGATCAATTATTCGTGCGCTGGTAAAACACCCGGCGACGCGATGGATCGCGCATTCTACGGCGCTGGTACTTTATTATTTGGCGCACTGGCTGAAATCCCACGGCAAGGTTACCTGGCAAGGCGCGCGAAATTTATTTTACGATTATTTTATGTCGCCGACGGTGGAGTTTTTGTCGCAAAAGACGATTGAAGATTGGGGATCGGCGCAGGGGATGAAACTTTTGCGCTACGACAGTAATCCAACCCAGAACGTTCACTGCTTTTTGTTTGAAAAGCTGTAGCGCCGCGGTACGCTTGCGAGGAATCAACAATATAGATGTGCGGAATCTGCGGCATTGTGGGCATGGAAAACGCGGAGGCGTCCGAGCGCGCGGTTCGCCGTATGACCGTCGCGTTGGAGCATCGCGGCCCTGACGAAGATGGATTTTTGATTGCGCCGCACGCGGCTCCGCGAGTGGCGCTGGCGATGCGGCGGCTAAGCATTATTGACCTTCCCGGTGGAACACAGCCAATTTTTAACGAGACAGGCGATGTGGCCGTTTTTCAAAACGGCGAAATTTACAATTTTCATTCGCTACGCGCGGAGTTGGAATCTTTCGGGCACATTTTCCGTACGAAATCCGATACGGAAGTAATTGTTCATGGATATGAACAGTGGGGCGACGCGTGCGTGGAACATTTGCGCGGAATGTTTGCGTTTGCCTTGCTGGATATGCGCGGCGGTGAAGCGCAAGTGCTTTTAGCGCGCGATCGTTTGGGAATTAAGCCGCTTTATTATTCGGTGCGGAATGGCGCGTTAATTTTTGCTTCGGAAGTGCGCGCACTTTTGGCGAGTGGGTGTATTCTGCGGCAAATCTCGACGGGCGCGCTGGATTCGTATTTATTATTTGGATCTGTTTGCGAGCCGATGACGCTGGTTGACGGAGTGTTTTCTTTGCCGCCGGGACATCGACTGAGCGTTTCTGCAGCGACTGACGTGAAGCGCGTTGCTGCCGAACCGTATTGGACATTTGGCGATGCGGCTT
>Ga0193726_1000956_pt1 | contig 25579 bp, 20 predicted proteins | sample H2c1metaG_FD_144928 | JGI IMG/M metagenome (GOLD analysis project Ga0193726, IMG submission 144928) | Soil microbial communities from a riparian zone of the East river system, Colorado, United States - H2c1 | ecosystem: Environmental > Terrestrial > Soil > Riparian zone | place: USA: East River...
CGCTAAGGCTATCTGCCCCGGTGGCGATGACCAGTTCGCCGAGCTGCTGCACCTTGCGGCTCTTGAGGTCGCGCGCCCTGTCCTGAAGCGCTTTCAGTTCCCCGTCGAAATCCCGCGGCTTGCGCATCACGTTCTCCAGCAATGTGATGAGGGGATGATAGTTGAGCCTTGGGCATAATGCTGTAAGGTTCCCGGGACGGTTTGAGACGGTGTAATCCCGCCCGAGAATTTTTCGAGGGAGGGCGCGCTTATACGTCGTTCCGACGTGCGCTCTGCCGTGCCACTGATCTGATCGCGATGGCGATCTATCATCTTCACGTCAAGGTCATTGGCCGCAAGTCCGGCTCCAGCGCGGTGGCGTCAGCCGCCTACCGGTCGGGCTCGCGGCTGCGCGACGAGCGGCTTGATCACAGCCACGATTTTTCGGCAAAGCGCGGCGTCGTCCATTCCGAGCTGATGCTGCCGGAAAATGCACCTGAGGCATGGGGCGACCGCGAACGGCTCTGGAACGATGTCGAGGCGTTCGAATTCCGCAAGGACGCCCAGCTTGCCCGCGAAGTGGAATTCGCCATTCCGCGCGAACTGACGCAGGCGCAAGGCATTAAACTCGCCCGCGACTTCGCGCGGGCGGAGTTCGTAGCTTTGGGCATGATCGTCGATCTCAATGTGCATTGGGACATCGGCGAGGACAGCATGCCCAAACCCCATGCCCATGTCATGCTCACCATGCGCGCGGTGGACGAGAACGGTTTCGGCCCGAAGGTGCGGGACTGGAACCGCACGGAGATGGTCGAGCGCTGGCGCGAACGCTGGGCGGAGTTCGCCAATGAGCGCCTCGCCGAACTCGACATTGACGCGCGCATCGACCATCGCAGCCTGGAGGCGCAGGGCATCGCGCTGGAGCCCCAAAACCAGATCGGCGCGCCCGCGCATCGCATTGAGGATCGGGGCATCGAGGGCGAAAGGATCGAGGCCGACCGCGCGGAGATGCACCGCGAGATTGCACGCGGCAATGGCGAGAGGATCGTCGCGAATCCCGATCTGGGGCTGGACGCGATCACGCATCAGCAATCGACCTTCACGCGCCGCGACATGGCGAAGTTCGCGCACCGCCACAGCGACGGGATCGATCAGTTCAACGCGGTTATGGGCGCGATGCGGAGCGCGCCCGATCTGGTCGAACTCGGCAAGGACGGGCGGGGTGAAGACCGCTTCACCACCCGCGACATGATCGAGACCGAACGGCGGCTGCACCATGCGGCCAAACTCATGGCGGAACGGGAACGCCATGAAGTGAACGACGCCGACAGTCAGGCGGCGCTGACACGCGCCGAACAGCGCGGCCTTATCCTTTCGGGCGGGCAGGCTGACGCCCTGGTGCATGTCACGAATGGGCGCGATCTCAGCATCGCGGTCGGCTATGCCGGAACCGGCAAGAGCGCGATGCTGGGTGTGGCGCGGGAGGCCTGGGAAGCGGCGGGCTACGAGGTCCGGGGCGTAACGCTGTCCGGCATCGCCGCGGAAAATCTCGAAAGCGGATCGGGCATCGCGTCGCGCACCATCGCCAGCATCGAACATAGCTGGCAACAGGGCCGCGACCTGCTCACGACCCGCGATGTGCTGGTGATCGACGAGGCGGGCATGGTCGGCACACGGCAGTTGGAACGCGTGCTGTCCCGTGCTGCCGAAGCCGGCGCCAAGGTCGTGCTGGTCGGAGACCCCCAGCAGTTGCAATCCATCGAAGCCGGCGCGGCCTTCCGCTCGATCCATGAGCGTCACGGCGGCGCGGAAATCGGCGAGGTGCGCCGCCAGCGCGAGGACTGGCAGCGGGACGCCACGCGCGATCTGGCGACCGGCAGGAACGGCGCGGCGATCCATGCCTATGACCGCCACGGCATGGTGCATGAGGCCCAAACACGCGAGCAGGCGCGCGACGATCTGATCGACCGCTGGGACCGCGACCGGCAGGCATCACCGGATCGGAGCCGGATCATCCTCACCCATACCAATGGCGAGGTGCGGGCCCTCAACGAGGCTGCGCGCGAACGGATGCGTGCCGCCGGTGATCTGGGCAATGAGGTGCGTGTGACGGTCGAGCGCGGCGACCGCGGCTTCGCCAGCGGGGATCGCGTCATGTTCCTGCAAAACGAACGAGGCCTTGGCGTAAAGAACGGCACACTCGGGGCCATCGAACAGGTGAGCGCGCAGTCCATGACCGTTCAGACCGACGACGGCCGATCCGTTCGCTTCGACCTCAAGGATTATAATCGGATCGACCATGGCTATGCCGCAACCATCCACAAGGCCCAGGGCATGACGGTAGACCGCACCCATGTGCTGGCGACGCCGGGCATGGACGCCCATAGCAGCTATGTCGCCCTGTCGCGGCACCGCGACGGCGTGGACCTGCATTATGCCGGCGACGATTTTGCCAGTCAGGACCGACTTGTCCGCACCCTGTCGCGCGACCGGCCCAAGGATATGGCCTCAGACTACGAGCAGCGCGATCCGGCGCAAGCCTATGCCGAGCGGCGTGGAATCACCTTCCGCGAGCGCGTGGCCGAGATTGTGCGCAAGGTCGTGCCCGAGAGGGTGCGCAACATGTTCGATGGCCTGCGCCCGTCTGCCGAAGCTGTGCCTGGTACAGGCGGCGCGCGGAGGCCGCAACCGGAAGCGCCGGAAAGGAAGGTGGTGGAAGACCCGGAAGTGGCGCTGCGTAAGGCCCGCACGAAGGCTCTCATCCGTCATGCCCGAGCCGTGAATGCGATCTTCGATATGCAGGACCAGGGCGGCAAGGCCAGCCCGGAGCAGGTGAAGGAATTGCAGGAGGCCCGCAAGGTCTTCGAGGAGGTGCGGCCCTATGGCTCGCGCGACGCCGAAGCCGCCTACAAGAAAAACCCGGAACTCGCCCTTGAAGCCGCTTCGGGCAACTCTGCCCGCGCCATCCGCGCGCTCCAGCTCGAAACCGAACTGCGCACCAATCCGAGCCGCCGCGCCGACCGTTTCGTGCAACGCTGGCAGAAGCTCGACCACACCAGCCAGCGCCAGTATCAGGGCGGCGACATCGCCGGCTACAAGGCGACGCGCTCGGCGATGGGCGACATGGCGAAAAGCCTCGAACGCGATCCGCAACTGGAATCCATCCTCGCCAACCGCAAGCGGGATCTCGGCATCGCATTCGAGTCAGGCCGCCGGCTCGGCCAGGAGTTGGCCTTCACCCACGGCATCGACCTCGGCAGAGGCCGGGGCATCGGAATTTGATTGATCCTATTTTCCGCCGTCTACACGCCATAATACGACGAGGCATAAATTCCTCTTGCGCGCCCGTAAACGCCTGCCCTGTCTGGTCTCAGAAGCCGTCAGAAACAGCCAGCAGGAGGCCGCGCGGCCATGCGGGAACCAGACCGTATCATCCGTTTGAAAACTGTCCTTTCCCGGACCGGGCTGTCCCGATCCACCATCTACCGCAAGATTGCCGAGGGCACGTTCCCGGCCCAGCTCAAAATCAGCACCAACGGGACTGGGTGGCATGAATCCGACATCAACCGTTGGATCGCCGATCCCGTCGCATGGCGCCCGAAACGTCAGTGCGGTGAGGTCAGATGAGGCAGGTATATTACCTTTTTGATCGACACCGCGGCCGGCTGGGTCGCCAACCGGGAATCTCGCTTACGGACGTGATTGATCATCTCCGTAAGATCCAGCGCGACCGCGCCGAACCGCTTCTGCTGCGAGTCGGCGCTCGATATAGTCGTTTATCGACTTGACTGTGATGCGTCGCGATTTGCCTTCGGTATAGCTTTCCAGTTCTCCCGTGTTGATGAGTTCGTACAGTTTTTTGCGCGAGACCTGGATCGCAATCATCGCCTGTTTCGGCGAAGCTACGAGCGGGGCGTCAAACGTGACAGACATGGCGTTAGACATATGAAGCATCCTGTTATTCCTGGATGTTTCTGAGCATGCCAGCCTGGATTTTCAGCGCGAAGCCCTCCGGGGCCGTGCGCATTTTTCGGATGCCCAGTCGTACAACTTCGCGCTCTTTTCGGTCCGCAGCCTCGATTTCTTTTTGGGTAGAGTACCTCGCCTGCTCGGGTAGGTGATCGACTTTTTCGAAAACCGCCGACAAACCATTGGGCAGAACCAGAAGCCCTATGATCGGTTGTGGGCTCACGAAGGCTGTTTTGTCCAAGAAGGATTAACCCACCTTGCCCAAACGGATGACGCTTGATCCTTCGAGGAATTGCGCCCAATCTTTCATGAGGACGCGTCGCTTCTCGAGCTTTTGCCCGCGCTGATAGGCTGCCGTAGTCTCTGATTTGTACTTGTGCGCCAGCGCTGCCTCGCGGACGCCATCAGGATACTCCGTGCATTCTTCCGCCCAGGTTGCGAAGGTCGAGCGGAATCCGTGCACCGTGACGTGACTGTAGCCGAGGCGATCCAGCACCGCGAGCATTGCATTCTCCGAAAACATTCCGTCATCGGGGTTCGGGAAGATCAGCTCGCCCTGGGTGCCATTGTGCATCTTGTCCAGGATTGCGAGCGCAGGATCGGAAAGCGGCACGACATGGTCCTGGTGCATCTTCATGCGTTCGCCGGGGATTTTCCATGTCGATGAGGCCCGATCAATCTCGGACCAGCGGGCATCCACCACTTCGTTGGTCCGGCAGGCCGTGAAAATTAGAAAGCAGAGCATGGAGGCCGCGGTGCCAGTTGCTGCGGATAGGTCAGCCATGAACTGCGGTGCTTCGGCGTAGGGCAACGCAGGATGATGACGCACGACGCGCTTCGGCCGCCTTGGAAGCTTCTCGCGCAGCTGTTTGGTGAGCTCAGCAGGATTTCGAAAATCGGTGTCGTCAACGTCGACGTTTTTCGCGATGATCGTTTCGATCCGTCCGCGGACACGATTGGCCGTCTCTCGCTTCCCAACCCAGATCGGCCGGAGCAATTCGTAAATGTGACTGGGCTTAATCTCCGGGACGTTGAGGTTTCCGATCGTCGGGTATGCGTACCGTTTGAGCGACGACGGCCATTGATTACGATGCTTCTTGCTCCAGGTCGACCAGCGCTCGCGAATGTAGACTTCGGCGCACTGCTCGAAGGTGGGCAGAGTGACCTTGATCTCTACGGCTTTCGCTTCCTCACGCGCCGCGCGCTTCTCTTGCACGATGTCGACGCCGGGTGTACTGCGATCCCCTTTTACTCGGAGCCGTGCTGCATCACGAGCTAGGCGCGCCTCCTTTAGCGACACTTCCTTGACAGAGCCTAGCCCGAGCCAACGCTGCTTGCCGTCTTTCCAGTACCGGTAGCTCCAGTTCTTCGATGTGGCGCTCGCAACGACGAGGTAGAGGCCGTCGCCGTCAGGGTATTTGCCCGGGCCGAGTTTCGCGTTCGACGTCGAGGGGCTTGAGCTTGCCGGCCATGTGTTCTCCATCGCGGAAATCCGTCCTCCGAACCCACCGTCAAAAGCTACGGTTTGCGCGATGACTAAGGGCAACATCGCGGAACTAGCCGCAACAGCCTTCGTCGCGCTAATCGTTGATTTACTTGCAGATTCGAACAGGCGGATACAAAGGAGAACAGTGTAGTGGCGGTGGGTGCAGTCTGCTGCGAACCTCTCTCAAAGGGAATTCGCCTGTTATTTGAATGAAAAATTCAAAATCGAGCGCCAGAATGAGGGCCGGGGCAAATTTCTTTCCGTCTTTCCCGGGGTTTAGTCGAGTGGGCAAGTAATTTGATTCTCTCGAGAACAGGCTGACAACAGGCGGCTAACAGGTGATGAACAGGTCCGAAACCTGCTTGTATCAGGCTTCTATATCGCGGCGAGAGCCACAGCAGCGTGGGTCCTTCAAGGACGCCGCACGATTTCAGATTTGACCTTGATCGCTTGGAGATAAAAAATCGCGGAGCGCATTGGAATGCACTCCGCGATGCTTCACTATTTTTAGTCCCCAGCTACGGCAAATAATCAGGATCGATTACCGAGCGCAAATTCCTAGTCAATGCCTTGTACTCATCTGTTACATCCTCGGGAAACTTACGCACGATGTCCTCGGACTTTATTAGCTGCTCAAGAGACTCAAGCTGTCTCTTTACATAGTCCAACGTATGTCTCTGATGCATCTTCGTCCACTCGATGATCGCTCGCAAATCTCCCGAAGCGGCCTTTAGGGTCAGCTGTTTATCTATGGCAACTCTGGCGGGAATTAACTTGCGCTTACCATTTTCGATAATCGGGACCAAGGTTTCGCCCGCTTCGAAAAAATCAGCCCTGAGTAAGTCGGGATGGATCTTTCGTGGTAGCTTACGCGGGCGGCCTCGCGGGTTTCCGCAAGTACCGGGCGCGAATTGGCCCAGCTTGTTACGTGGCATGTCAACACTCCTCTATCACGCAAGTGAATGGGAGCGAGGTCACAGAAAAAATCGGCGCGACCCCGCAGGTTCACTGAATTTCTGCTCTTGAGAAATTCAGACCTATCGGGCGTCACGCCTTCATCTACGCGCTACCTTCCGAATTTGTGCATCACGCAAGGGTTATAAAAAACCCCAATTCGGTCTGGCGCGAGGTATCAATTATGTAGCACAAACGATCGTTGCGATCAAATTTCAGGACCGTATTTGTTCGCTGATTGCAAGGTTTTGTGGGATTCTTGCCCCAGAAGGATAGCCTCACTTACTGCAACGGATCACCGCGTTCTTCGACCGCCGCGAATGTTTCGCCAGTTGCCGCCAGCGTCGCTGCCTCGCCGGTGAACGTCTGCCACCGACGAATGGCGACATCGACATACAGCGGATCAAGTTCGATGGCGCGCGCCCTGCGCCGGCACTTGTGAGCGGCAATGATGGTTGTACCCGATCCGGAGAAAGCGTCGAGCACGATGTCGCCGCGCCGCGAACAGTCCTTGATAGCGTCGATCACAAGCGCCGTCGGCTTGACGGTGGGATGCATTTCCAGGTCTGCATCGCGGCCGGCCCGCCAGGTGTTGACGCCGGCGTAGTCCCAGACGTTGGTCCGGTAACGCCCGTTCTTGCCAAGCTCAATGGTGTTCACATGGGGGTCGGTCCCCACCTTGTAGACGAACACCAGCTCGTGCTTGGAGCGGTAGAACGAACCCATGCCCCCGTTGTTCTTGTTCCAGACGCAGAGGTTCTTGAGGCCAGTGTAGATGCCCTGTGCCGCCCCCATGACTTCCGCCATATGTCGCCAATCCATGCAAATGAAGTGGACAGCACCGCTCAGGCTGACCTCCGTCATGTTAGCAAAAACCGTCCTCAGGAACTGCTGGAATTCGGCCGGGGTCATCTCACCAGAGGCCATCTTGAACTCCCGGTGCTTGACGCCGCCGAGACCTCCGACATGACCGTCAATCGGTACATTGTAGGGAGGGTCCGTGAACACCATCCTTGCCTGTTCGCCATTCAGCAATTCGACGTGAGCGGCCCTGTCGCAGGCGTCCGCGCAAATCAGCCGGTGTTCGCCTAGGTGCCAAAGATCGCCCAACCTGGAGACAGCCTGGTTCTGCGGTTCCGGAACGATGTCGCTGCGGTCGGACTTCGCCGACACGGTCGGGCCATCGATCAACAGGTCGATTTCTGCTGTCTCAAATCCCGTGACTTCCAGATCGAAGTTGAGCTCCTGTGCGGACAGCTCCCGCCACAGCTGCGTCAGCTGCTCCATGTCCCAGTCGCTATTGAGCGCAATCTTATTGTCAGCCAGCGAAAACCCTACCTTCTGCTCCGCCGTCAGATGCGTAATGCGCAGAACGGGAAGGGGGCCAGCCTGGCTGCTTCGACCCGACCATGGCCCACCAGGATAACGCCGTCTTCGTCAATGACGACAATGCTGTTGAAGCCGAACTCGCGGATTGAGGCTGCGATCTGGTGCAGCTGCTTCTTGGAATGCCGCCTGGCATTGCGGGGGTTGGGCTTCAAATCGGCAATAGCCAGATGGTCGATGCGGAAATCACTCATACAAGCCTCCATGGATTGAGGCTTATATATATGTTAAAGTATCAGATACTTCAAATGTACTTTGGTGCTCTCGTTGCTTGCTACGCAAACGATTGCTGTCATGATTAACTCAGCCGCGGATGGTAATTTCGACGTCATCGGGGCTTACTCCGAAGCTTGCAGCCAGGGCTTTCTTGGCCTCCGCAATAGTCATCGGTGCGCCGCCGGGACCTTCCGATTTGGCGGAAGGAGCCGGGACCGGCATCGGTTTGAACTTCAACCCACGCAGGTCAATGCCGAGTGCCTTGAGGGTTTTGTAAGACACCGGGTTACGGCCCTCCTTCCAGACATCCGCACGCTCAAAGGCGGCATATTCGGATAGTTTGATCAGGAACCGCGGTTGACCGCGGTCGTTTTCGCTGTCGGGTTGCTTGCGCAGGCCGGCAATGAGACCGATCAGGAACGCGGCCCGATGAGCGATTCCCTCCTTCTTATTGTCCCAGGCAGGTTTCCGGCAACACACGACATATTTGCAGGTGCCCGCCGTCTTTGGGCTCAACACCCAGTTTCCCGTACCGCCGTGACTCAGAATGGTTTCGACCGTTTCTGAAGTGAACACGACGATTGCGAATTGATCGTCTTTCGGCACGATTTGCTCCGACGCGATGGAAATAATCAAACTCTATCACACCTCCATGAGGGGCTTTCGCTCGGCGCCATGAGCTACCATCAGGTCGTCCCCGCCTTCGGCCACCTTTTGACTGGGTCCACCGTACCCGTAGCAGTTTCGCTCGTTGCGCGCCCCCTGCACTAGCAACAGGAGCTTGTCGGCCAAACCCGACGGGTCCCGAAACTTGGCCTGTTCGCACAGCTTTACGATCTTCCTTCGCTCAGCCTGCCAAAACTTTTCGATTTCGCTCAAGAAAGGGTTCTTGCCCTCAAGGCGAATCAAATCCACCGCAGCTCGTGACAGTTGGGCATGCTCTTGCTGGCCAGACAGATCGGCCGCGAATTCAGAGTGGAGAACCCACGTCCGAAGTTGTGCTTCAGGATCATTTGGGTGTTCCTGTTCGATCTGCTTCCATGAGCGCTCTGCTTGCTTCATGAGCGATTCTAGGAAATCAAAAACCAGCCGCTCTCGAGTGCCGAAATGCTTGATGATCGTGGCGACATTCGTATGGGCAAAGTGTGCGATCATTGTTGTCGCTACATTGACGCCAAAGCTGGTGAATAAAATCAGCGCCTGCTCGACGATCCGCTCCTTGGCCGGCTTGTCCAATTCCGAGCGCGGCGGCTGTATCGTTTTGGGAGTGTTTCGCATTGTTTCAACTCCAATTAAACTATATCGCAAGTCTAGCATATTTCGTGCCATGTCGCCTTTTTGTCTGCTGAAAAGAACGGCCTCGCTGGATGGCTAATGAGTGAGAGGGTTCCGGCCGGAAAAATTCTCGGCACTTATCGCTGGCGGCCAATGCCCCCCAGTAAACGACTGATAAATATACATTTTCTTGATCGTTAAACCACCCGCGTCGCCATCGACAGTCCCATCATGCCGGATATAGACGATTCCGACCCTCTCTACGTACCGGCGGGGCGCAAACCGAGCGCACGGCCTTCTCTGGGCGTTTAAACGGACATGGGAATTTTTCGAGCTGAACCGAAAATTACAAATCGCGTAAACCGAACATCAAGAGGCGAAATCGTCTGAGATTTGCCGCCGTTTGCCATGTGTGCCGCGATGCGGCGTCCATCAACCAAACAGTGCCGTGATTAATTCGTCCATTGTGTTGAGTTTCGTAAAGCGGCCGCGCGAAATCGTTCTCAGTCCCGGTCGCTCGGCCTTGATGCGGTGTGCATTGGGTCGACTGTGGCGGGCGACTTTGTCGCCAAGCGCTGGAAGTCGTTCTCCGGGTTTGCCTCCGAACCAGAGGTAAGGCCCCAGCTCGAGCGTTCGCTGGTCGAACAGTATCCAAAGAATGCAGCCCGACGGTTTGCCCTCAAGAGCCGTCCTTGCGTCGACCCTGGCGGTGGTCGCCTCGCGATAACTCGATTTCAGCTGCACATGGCGCTGAATACCATTGCAGTGAAGAACGATATCATAACCATCCCGGTCCACTTCGGTCCTTAGAACCTCGATATCCCGCCTGCCTCGCACCCAGAGCACCCGCAGGAGATCGGCGATAAAGGCATGCTCGATGATTTTTTCGCGCAGGCTAGACTCCGCATAAAGAGAGGGGTCCACCGGTGCTTTGGGCACGTCAGAGTCGGGTGTCAAATCCACATCGGGCCCTCCTAATGGACGGTTAGTCCAATTCGCTTCCTGTGGCGGGGAAGTCCAGCCAGATAATTCAGAATGGGCAGACAGGGTTAAAATATATCCTCTTTTGGGATAATCCGATGATCGGATCAGTCTCCCCCGCCGATGGCTACCCGCGCGCGCAAACTCGACAAATCAGTCCATTCCGCGGGGCAAGCTGCCTTCTGCGAGTTGATGATCAGGGCGCGCAAAGCCGCCGGCCTAACCCAGCATGAACTCGCCAAACGCCTTCGTCGGCCGCAATCGTTCGTCGCCAAATACGAAGGCGGCGAAAGGCGTGTCGACGTCGTGGAATTTATCGAGATTTGTAAGGCCGTCGAAGCAGACCCCAATAAACTGTTGAAGATGCTGATTCAACGCGCGGCATAGCCGCAGCGATGCTCACGACACTTTCCGGCGAACTGTTCTTCCGCTCCCCCGCGGCTCCCCTAGCAATCTCAAACAGCGGCTCGACTCTGAATCCAACAGCTGACCGCCACTTTGGCCCTAACCTTCACAGGGTTGAGGTCGCAAGGTGAGAACCTGATAACCGTGCTATAAACTGACCAGAAACGATATCCCTGCAGAGTCCGTTTAGCCCTCTATAGCAGACATGCGCTAGTGGGCACGACATGACCGTTTTGTGCCACAACCGGACATGCGGTCAGGTCCATCGGCAGCGATATCATCAGACCCCCTGAGCAGTGGGAATATCAAGACCGACTACATCGATCCCGTCCGCACGTCCGCGAATTGGAAGCTGTCCCAGACTGCGAACCTTCACCGGCAGGGCGGACCGAAACTGCTCGATCGCCGCGCGGGATGCGAGCTTCACGAGGCTCAGGGTCTGCGCCAGCGAAAGCCTGCGCTCGCCTCTCTACATCCAAGAGGATTGTCGGTCTGATTGTCGAGTCAAGGTGGGCTAATTGGCTGCTTTGCACGAGGACCGGAAATTGCCATTCATCATGACATGTGGCAGATTAGCTATTATTAAAGCTCGGTGTGACCAACCGGGTGGACTATTGTCATAGGGCCTTTCTCAGCCCGAGTTGGTGAGCCGCTCGACGGTGGAGTGCGGCAGTTGAAACCATCTACTCTGCTCACAGACGGGAGTGCCAACTTCCAGGTCTTGTTGGAGGATGGCGAACGCGTCTTCTGCAGGGTCGGTAGCCACGCCAACGCTGACGGCTCCGTGCTGACCGTGCTGCCTGCTGCAGAGCATCCCACACCTGCCACCCTGGATCGTCTTGCTCACGAATATGGACTGAAGGAGGAGCTGGACGGGGCGTGGGCGGTGCGTCCACTCGAGTTGATTCGTGAGGGCGGCCGGACCATGCTGGTGCTCGAGGATCCCGGCGGCGAGCCGCTCGAGCGATTGCTCGGCCTGCCTTTCGAGATGGACCTCTTCCTGCGCTTGGCAATCGACATCAGCGTGGCTATCGGCAGGCTTCATCGGCGAGGCCTGCTGCACAAGGATATAAAGCCCGCCAATATCATGGTGAAGTGCGCGGACAGGCAGGTGCGTCTGACTGGGTTCGGGATCGCATCACGCGTGCCGCGTGAGCGACAGGCGCCCGAGCCGCCGGAAACTATCGCTGGTACACTCGCTTACATGGCGCCCGAACAAACCGGACGGATGAATCGTTCGATCGATTCCCGCAGCGACCTCTACGCGCTCGGCGTCACGTTCTACCAGATGCTCACGAGCTCCCTGCCGTTCACCGCGGCCGATCCCATGGAGTGGGTGCACTGCCACATTGCGCGGCGTCCGGTGCCGCCGGGTGAGCGGCGAGAGGATTTGCCCCGTGCCATCTCGGCAATCGTCATGAAGATGATCGCCAAGACGCCCGAGGAACGCTATCAGACCGCGGCCGGCCTGGAGAGCGATCTCCGGCGCTGCCTTGCCGGATGGGAGGCACGGCGCCGGATCGACGACTTTCCGCTCGGCGAACACGACCGGCCGAATCGGCTTTTGATTCCCGAGAAGCTGTACGGGCGAGAGCGCGAGGTCGAAACCCTGCTCGCAGCCTTCGATCGCATTGTCAACCATGCGACGCCGGAGCTTGTGCTTGTCTCCGGTCATTCGGGCATCGGGAAGACCTCGGTCGTCAATGAACTGCACAAGGCGCTGGTGCCGCCGCGCGGGCTATTCGCCTCCGGCAAGTTCGACCAGTACAAGCGCGACATCCCCTATGCCACGCTGGTACAGGCTTTTCAGAGCCTGGTCCGGCCTCTGCTCAGCAAGAGCGAGGCCGAGTTGACTAGCTGGCGCCACGCCCTTCTGGAGGCGCTGGGCCCGAACGGGCGGCTCCTGACCGACCTCATCCCCGAACTCACGCTCATTATCGGAGACCAGCCGCCGGCGCCTGAGCTTCCGCCACAGCAGGCACAAAGCCGCTTTCAGTTGATGTTCCAGCGGTTCATCGGCGTATTCGCGCAGCCCGAACATCCGCTGGCCCTCTTCCTGGATGATTTGCAATGGCTCGACGCGGCGACGCTCGATCTGCTGGATGACCTGTTGACGCGGTCGGATCTGCAACACCTCATGCTGATCGGTGCCTATCGCGACAACGAAGTCAGTGCGACGCATCCGCTCATGCGCAAGCTCGACGCCATCAAGGCCGCCGGCGGAAAGATTGCAGAGATCACGCTGGCGCCACTCGCTCGGGAGCATCTCGGGCAGTTGATTGCGGACGCTCTTCGCTGCGACGCGGAGCGCGTCGTCCCGCTTGCGGAGCTGGCGCATGAGAAGACCGGCGGCAATCCGTTTTTCGCCATGCAGTTCCTGTCTTCGCTCGCCGAAGAATCCTTGATCACCTTCGACCATGACGCCGCGTGCTGGTCCTGGGATCTCGACCGTATTCATACCAAGGGATACACCGATAACGTCGTTGACCTTATGGTCGGGAAGCTCATCCGCCTGTCGGCTGACGCGCAGAATGCGTTGCAGCAGCTGGCTTGCCTTGGAAACACCGCCGAGATCGCAACACTTTCGGTCGTCCTCGGGACTGCGAAGGAGCAAGTCGATACGGCTTTGTGGCCCGCCCGCCGTCAGGAGTTGGTCGAACGCATGGCGGGCACCTACCGGTTCGTCCACGATCGCGTTCAGGAGGCCGCCTATTCGATGATTCCGAAGGAGCTGCGTGTCGAGGCACACCTCCGAATAGGCAGACTGCTCGCGGCGCACACACCTCCCGAAAAGCGGGAGGAGACAATCTTTGACATCGTAAATCAGCTCAACCGCGGCGCGAGCTTGATCACGTCCAGGGCGGAGCGTGAGCAGCTCGCCGAGCTCAATCTGCTCGCGGGGCAGCGCGCCAAGGCTTCGACCGCGTACGTTTCGGCGCTGAGCTATCTCACCACCGGTGTGGCGTTGTTGCCGGAAGATGGCTGGCAGCGCCGGCGAGAGCTCGCCCTCGCGCTGGAGCTGGATCGGGCCGAATGCGAGTTCCTCACCGGCGCGCTCGCGGAAGCGGAGCAACGCTTGGAAGCGCTTTCAGCCCGGACCACAAATGTGGTCGAACGGGCGACCGTCGCGCGCTTGCGCGTGGAATTGTATGTGGCCCTCGATCGGAGCGACCGCGCGGTCGCCGTTGGTCTCGAATTCCTCCGGCCCTTGGGCATCGAGTGGTCGCCGCATCCGACAGCGGAGGAAGCGCGCCGCGAATACCAGCGGATCTGGTCAACTCTCGGGGACCGTCCGATCGAGGACGTCGTCGCTTCGCCTCCGATGACCGACCCCGGCTGGCGCGCGACGATGGACGTACTCACCGCGGTCGTGTCGCCAGCCTTGTTCACCGACGAGAATCTGGTCTGTCTCGTCCTCTGTCGGATGGCGAACCTCAGCCTGGAGCACGGCATCAGCGACGCAGGGTGCTTCGCTTACGTCTGGCTCGGCAATCTCATCGGACTGCATTTCGGCGCCTACCGGGAAGGGTTTCGCTTCGCCAAGCTCGGCCTGGACCTAACGGAGCAGCGCGGGCTGCGTCGCTTCGAGGCACGCGTTTTCCTGGTCTTCGGGGGCCGCGTTATTCCCTGGACGCAGCCCATCCGTGCCGGCCAAAGCTTGTTGCGGCGCGCCTTCGTTTCGGCCAACAAGCTCGGCGATCTGACGTTTGCAGGATATAGCTGTGATAACCTCATTGCACACCTGCTTGCGACCGGAGACGAGCTCGGCGACGTGCAACGCGAAGCCGAGAACGGCCTCGACTTTGTACAAAAGGCGCGGTTCGGTCTGGTCGTTGACATTATCAAGACGCAGCTTCAGCTTATTCGGACACTCCGCGGTCTAACGCCGACATTCGGCTCATTTGACGAAGAGGCGTTCGATGAACGCCTCTTCGAACACCATTTGGCAAGTAACCGAGCTTTGGCGTTGGCCGAGGTCTGGTACTGGATCCGCAAGATGCAGGCGCGCTTCTTCTCGGGTGATTACGCGTCCGCGATCGCAGCGGCAGCGAATGCCGAACCGCTGCTCTACACGACGCCGTTCTTCGATTTGGCGGAATACCATCTGTATGCCGCGTTGGCACGGGCTGCGCTCTGTGATGCGGCAGGCGCCGCGGAACGCATCCAGCACCTGGAGGCCCTGGCTACCCACCATCGTCAGCTCCAGGCCTGGTCGGAGAACTGCCCCGAAAATTTCGAGAATCGCGCCGCACTCGTCGGCGCGGAGATTGCCCGGATTGAAGACCGCACACTCGACGCCATGAACCTTTACGAACAAGCCATCCGTTCGGCGCAAGCAAACGGCTTTGTTCATAACGAGGCAGTCGCCAGTGAGCTTGCGGCACGCTTCTATGCCGCCCGTGGCTTCGAGTTTGCAGGGCGCGGGTATCTGCGAAACGCTCGTCACTGCTATCTCCGCTGGGGAGCTGACGGCAAGGTGCGGCAGCTCGACACGATCCATCCGCGCCTCAGAACGGAAGAGCCTGCGCCCGCTTCGACGAGCACGATTACGGCGCCCGTTGAGCACCTCGACCTCGCGACCGTGATCAAGGTGTCGCAAGCCGTCTCGGGCGAGATCGTCCTGGAAAAACTACTCGACACGCTCATGCGCACGGCGATGGCGCAGGCGGGTGCCGAGCGAGTTCTGTTAATTCTTGCGCGAGGGGCTGCGCAGCGGATCGCCGCGGAAGCCACGACCAGCGGCGATACGGTGACCGTGGACCTGCGCGACGAGGCCGTGGCCGAGACCGTGCTGCCGGAGTCGGTGCTCCATTATGTCCTGCGCACCCGCGAGAGCGTCATTCTCGACGATGCCGCGGCCCAGTCCCCGTTTGCCGCGGATCCCTACATCCGTCAGCGCCAAGCCCGTTCAGTTCTCTGCCTGCCGTTGCTCAACCAGGCCAAGCTCATCGGGGTGCTGTACCTCGAGAACAACCTGGCCCCCCGTGTCTTCGCCCCCGCCCGGCTCGCGGTCCTCAAGCTGCTCGCCTCGCAGGCGGCGATCTCGCTGGAGAATACCCGCCTATACCGCGATCTCGCAGAACGCGAGGCGAAGGTCCGGCGCCTGGTCGAGGCTAACATTGTCGGCATCTTCATTTTCGATCTCGAAGGTCGCATTGTCGAGGCTAATGACGCATTCCTGCAGATGGTAGGATACGACCGTGACGATCTCGTCGCGGGTCGCGTCCGCTGGACGGACCTGACGCCACCGGAATGGCGCGACCGCCTTGCGCGGGCAGCGACCGAGCTAAAGAGGACCGGAACGGTCCAACCGTACGAGAGGGAGTATTTCCGCAAGGACGGCAGCCGAGTGCCGGCGCTGATCGGCTCGGCCGCGTTCGACGAACAACGAGACCAGGGCGTCGCTTTCGTACTCGATCTGACCGAGCGCAAGCGGGCGGAAGCAGAGGCGCGAAAAAGTGAACACAAATACCGCGAGATGCAGACGGAGCTGGCCCACGCCAACCGCGTCGCCACCATTGGTCAACTCACGGCTTCAATTGCCCACGAAGTGATACAGCCGATTTGCGCGACCGTTACCAATGCTCAAGCTGCTTTGCACTTCCTGCGCGCGCAAGTACTGGATTTAAACGAATTGCGAAATATCCTCACTAATATCCTGAAGGACGGGAAACGCGCGGGCGATATCATTAGTCGGATCCGGGACCTTTTAAAAAAGGCACCACCCAGGAAGGAGCGCTTGAACCTAAATGAGGCAGTCCGCGAGGTGATTGAGCTCGCCCGCGGCGAAACGAGGAAGAATGGCATCTCGGTGCAGACGGATCTGGCCGAAGGCATAGAATTGTTGGAAGGCGATCGGGTGCAACTCCAACAGGTGATACTGAATCTCGTGATGAATGCAGTCGAAGCTATGAACGCCACTAGCGAGGGCGCGAGAGAGTTGCTCATCAGCACCCGCAAAACCGAGCCTGACGTCGTTCTCGTCGCGGTGCGCGATTCGGGACCAGGACTGGCGCCAGCGACTCTCGATCAGCTTTTTGACGCCTTCTACACAACGAAGCCCGGCGGTCTAGGGCTGGGACTGTCGATTTGTCGCTCGATCATCGAAACGCATGGGGGTCGATTGTCGGCAAAGGCCAATGTGCCTCGCGGCGCGATTTTTGAGTTCAGCCTTCCCACCTGCCCAGACGTTGCCGACCAACCAGTCGTCGTTAGCGTGACCTAGAAGCGCTGTGCGGCGATGGATATCCGCCAACACTTGGCTGTCCAGCACATCGCGATCACGCCAACGGACGGCTGCAGATGCGTACGCTGGTGCTCAGGGCGGCCGGATTTGGTGTCACATTTGCGCGCAGAATAACATTGTTGCATTCGGGAATAGAGTCCTTTTGAAAACGATGCGTTCGGCCTCGGTCGCCGACGGCTGCGCCATCACTCGAGATCACTTCGATGTTGATGAAAGCGGCACCTGCTTGATATGTGCAACTGATCTTGAGACTGCCGCGCCAAGCCGGCGCCACGGGCCCGCGCATGTAAACCATGCCGCTGATCGAGCTTGTACCGCCAAGCACTTTTCGACGCCGCTGGAATAGACATCGATTGCTCAAGTGCCGTTCCGACTCGCTACGCAGATTGCGGGCGCGCTCGCGTATCCGACGCGTGGCGCCGTATGATATTGATGAGCATCTGCACCACAATTGCGAGGATCAGCAATGCGCCTATGGCCAAGCTCTGCAGCCAGTACGGAGCTCCCAGGCTCGCCGCTCCTCCCACCAGAAACCGTAACGTCAGAAGGCCAATGAAAATGCCGAAAACGCTGCCGCGGCCGCCTTCGAGCGCGACACCCCCCATCAGACAGGCAGTAACGACTGACAGAAGCAAAGTGTCAAATCCCAGAGGTGTCGCACTGCCGAGGCGAACGGACGACAGGGCGCCGCCGAGCCCAGCCAGAGCGCCAGAGACGGCGAAGGCGATGACCACCGGTTTGATAGTGGACACGCCCGCTGCTCTCGCTTCTGCTCTTCCGCCACCGATTGCATAGATCTCGCGGCCCCAGACAGTATAGTTCAGAAACAGAAAGCCCAGAACAAAGATCGAGAACATTGTAATGCTCATCGGCGAAAGCACGCCGAGGATGCGCGCCGCCAAAAAGTCGGTCTCGCCGAGTCTCGGAACAGGAATAGTAACGCTATTTTGGTTGCTAATGATCAGCGCGAAGCCACGCAAGCAAATAAGAGTTCCGATGGTGAAGGCCAGTGAGTTTATACCGGTCACGGCGATCACCAGACCCTGAAGGCCTCCGAAGATTGCCGCCGCGAGGATGGCGATCAATACCGCCGGCACAACGTTCATGCCCGCAATAATCATGTTAACCGTGAGAACCCCGACCACCGCCGCCAGTGACCCGACGGAAAGATCAAACTCGCCGGCCAACATCGTGATCCCCACGCCGACCGCCACGACACCGATGAGCACCGCGCCATCCAGCAGTGCGGCGACCCCGCTGACTGTGCGATAGGATGGCAACATGATCGCGAAGACCCCATACACCGCCGCCATAAAGGCGATGCGCATCCCAAGATCGGTTACGATGTCCCACCGGTTCACGCGCGCCTCCGCTGGATGATATGAAATCCCAGGGTAGCTGCGGCGACGAGGCAACCAACCACAAGCATCCGCTGACCACTGGTGAAGCTGTGCAACAACATGTAATTCTGAAGAAGAGCGATAAAGATCGCACCGAGGGCCGCCTGCAGTGGAGTGCCCTGCCCGCCGCGCAGCGAGATGCCGCCGACCAGCACGGCAGCAATCACGTCAACGTTGAGGCCGTCAAAGAGATTCGCGACCGCAAGACCGAATTGCGACGCTGCTGAAATGCCTGCCATGCCACAACACAATCCGAACAGGGTCAGCGCTACGAGCGACGCCTGGCCAACCTGAAACCCTGTCGCCATGGCCGCCTGCCGATTGGCACCTATGAGCAGAAGCTGGCGCCCGAACCGGGTCCGTTGCAAAACAAACCAGGCCACAATCGTCAGGATTACAAAAACCCAACTCTGCGTCGGAATACCGAGCGGCCGTCCAGTACCCAACCATTGGGCAGCATCAGTTTCCAAGAGAATGTTCTTGTTGTTGCTGACGAGCGACGCCACCCCCCGGAACAACGCACCGAAAGCGAGAGTCGTGATAATCGGATCGGCCCCTCTAGCGATGATCGCGCCTTGAATGCCGCCCGCAGAGCCTGCAAACACTAATGTTAGAACCAAGCCAGCGGCGAGGTCATAGTGCGCCCGCATGAGCCAGGCAAATACACAAGCGGAGAGGACCGCCAGTTCTTCCGCCGAGAGGGCGAATAGATTGCCGGAAATCGTGATATAAGACATGCCGAGCGCGACAATTCCGGTGATCGAGGCGGCGCGGATGACGATAAGAAGGTTGTCCAATGTCAGAAAGCCGGGTGTCGTTGCGCCTCCAATCAAAACCAGAAGCCCGATGGCGGCTGTGCCCAAAATAATGGTGCGGCGCCGCTTGGCTGCAGAAATACCCCGGTATATCTGCGGAAGACTCGCCATGATGGTCTTCGACATCATGCCGCTTCTCCGACAGACGAGGTTTCTGGGTGCGTAATATCCCGCAACAGGGTTTCGGGCTTGATGCTGTCAGCCGGCGCCACGCGCACGAGGCGGCCACGGAAGAACGTTGCGATCGTGTCAGAAAGGCCTAGAATCTCTTGGTTGTCGAACGAGGCAAACATGATGGCTAACCCCTGGTTGGCCAGTGTGCGCAGATGTCGATAAATTTCGGCGCGAGCGCCGACGTCCACGCCACGCGTCGGCTCCTCCACCAGCAGGATGCACGGCTCGATGCCCAACCATTTGCCGAGCGCCACTTTCTGCTGGTTGCCGCCCGACAGCTTGCCTGCCTGGCTACCGAGACGTCCCCTATCGATTTCGAAGAATGCGGCCAATCGTCTCGCCAGTTCGGTCTCGCGCCGCGCACTGATGAGGCCGCCGACGGTGACACGGTCGATAGCCGGCGCGCTGAGATTTTCAGCGATGCGCCGTACCGCGAAAATTCCATCGCGCTTGCGATCATCGGAACAATAAGCGATACCCTTTTTCATCGCGTCACGCAGGCTGCGGGGAGAGAAAGCATCACCGCTTAGATGGATCGTGCCGCTATATTGCGGCGCAGCGCCAGCGACCGCGCGGACGACCGCATTGGCCCCGCTCCCCCAATGGCCAGCGAGGCCAAGGATTTCGCCTTTACGAAGCTTGAGCGAAATCGGTGTCGTCAGTCCGGGCGCCAGGAGATTCTCAATCTCGAGCACAACTTCGCTTGGCGAAGCGCCACGCGTCGGGAACATCTGCTCGAGGCGACGGCCCAGCAAGCGCTCGATGAGAACACCGATGTCTAGATGCTGAACATCGACTGGCTCGAAACTTTGTCCGTTGCGGAAGATAGTCACGCGATCCGCGAGCTCGAAGACTTCGCCCAGCCGGTGCGTAACATAGATGATTGACCGCCCCTCGCGTGCCAGAGCTTTGACGACGGCCTTGACCTTCTCGATCTCAACGTCGGAAAGCGCGGCGGTCGGCTCATCGAGTATCAAGATTCGGGCATTGCGAGATAGGAGCCTTGCGATTTCGACCAACTGCCGTTGCGCGATGGACAGCTGGTCAACCGGCGTCGTCGAATCAATGTCACTCAGGCCCACCGCCTCCAGGTAAGGCTTCACTCGGTCGCGCAGCTTTCTGGTCGTCCATATCGGCGACTTGCTATCGCCGCCGAGACAAATGTTTTCGGCGACGGACAAAGCGCCAATGGTGCTTAGTTCCTGGGTTACACAGGCGATTCCCGCATTCAACGATTGATGTGGCGAACGAAACCGTACCGGTTGGCCGTCGATCGAAACCGTTCCGCTATCCGGTCTTTCCAAACCGGCAAGTAGCTTGACGAGCGTGCTCTTGCCGGCGCCGTTTTCGCCCAGCAGCGCCATGACCTCGCCCTTTCTAAGCGAAAAGTCGACCCCTTGAAGCGCGGTCACCGAGCCATAGCGTTTTTCGATGCCTACCATCGAAAGGATCGTATTCCCGTTGCTCATTTTGGTTCCAAAGACGGCGAATACAAACACAGCTACGCAGCGGCGGCCGACCGGGGCATCGCTCAGTAGTTGCAGAGTTCTTTAAAACTCCAACCCCAAAGCTTGAACGTATCGATCGCGGCCTTGTCATTGGCTAAGGCCGGATTCGGGATGAAGTTGTAGCGGGAGGGCGCCCCTTCGTCAGATGGCTTTTTATCCGGATCGGCCGTCAGATAGAGCTTGCCTTCCTTCACTTGCTTCGTCTCAAGGTATTTGTGCAGTGTTTGGACCGATTGCCATCCCTCGAGGAACGCCGCCTGCACGCCAGTACCGACAATGTTTTTGTTCAGAAGATCGCTCTCATCGCCGTGGCAAGTGCCACCGACAACAAGCACGTCCCTGCCCGGCGTTTTCCCGGTTTCCTTCAAAGCCTGAACCACGCCGCTCGCGAGGCTGTCATTCTCCGTATAAACCCAAGTTATGTCATTCTTCTTCGGCGGAATAATCTGCGAACCGATCTTATAGCCTTCTTGTGACATGAAGCCGGCCGGCTCTTCCTGGACAACTTCCAGCTTTCCAGCAACGGTGTCTCGGAAGGACTTGGCTCGGTCCGCGCCCGCCGAATAACCGGCCGGGAAGGTGATGATCATACCCTTACCGCATTTAACGCTCGTCGCCTTAGCGCAAGCGTCGAGCAACATCTGCGCGGCGACACGGCCGTTAAGGAAGTCGTCCACCCCCGCATACGCCGTCCAAAACGCGTCCGTGCCTTCGATGGGATATTGGTTGGTGGAGATCACCGGCTTTCCCGTTTTCGACAACGCGCGAAGAGAGCCGATTCCTGCGGCATTCACATAGGGCCACCAAATATAGCCTGAGACGTCTTCGCCGGAAGCGAGCTGCTGCCGAACCTGACTGTCTTGTTCTGCCTGATCGCGGCTGCTCTCGATAATTCTAATGTCGTAACCTAGCTCCTTCGCCTTGGTGCGAGCACCTACCTGCCACTGGGCGAGATAATTGTCAGTGCCAGGCGGCATGAACACAATGATCGGCGGCTTGCCTGCCGCAAAACCGAGCGTCACCGTTACAAGGACGCCCGCCGCTACCGTCGCCAGGGATAGAAGCTTTCGTCTAACGGAAGTTACGCTAAGCCATTTGAACATTGGACGCCTCCCATTGTGGGATATCGTCATATTTCTGGGTGTTTAGTCCCGGCATTTTCTGGAGCGGATTGAGTTTGAATCGTTCTGGTTGGGAAGTCCAGCATTTGCAGAGCCGGTCGGCCGCGTAGCGCCCCTGAGATGCGAACCTTTCCCGCCGCCCCTCACAGGAGTCCGCCTCCGCCGGACGGGGGTACGAACTTGAACGACGGCCACCATGCCGTTGCAACGGAGCGGGTCGAGACCGCGGCCAGCGATTTGCCCCGAGGTAACAGCGCTATTGGCATGGCTGCAGATATTCGGGAGCTCGATACCGGCCAGAGAACGGCAGCGAAGCAGACCAGGCCGTATGCGACCTGGAAAGCTGGAATGGTGCACTGGCGTCCGCGCGCCAGGCTCGCGACATCGCAAACCCGTCCGCAACCTCGTGCCACAACTGCCGCTTTCAGCTTGTATGCCCAGCCTTTTGGACCTGGCTCGCCCGGAATAGTGCCGTAAACATGCAGCCTGGGGCGGCTCCGGCCACAGCGGGTCCTCTCAAGTCGGTCCAGTTGGGAAACGATGGGGACTTGCAGACAGTCGGTTTGTCGAACGTAGTGTCAACTCAGCCTAGTATGCCCGAAATAAGCCTGGTAACTCGCCGCTCGATACATGGCGATTTCCCGCCGAACTTGGTGGGGTCCGAGTGCAGGATCGTCGATGCCGCGCTCCGCCGTGACGGGCGCTTATCTGCCGACTTTTCCACCGTGCTGATGCCGACCGACCAAATTCCGCAGATCGCTATTCGAACGGATGCGCCACCTGCACGCCAAGCAATTGTCGATGGGCGCGCTTGAAAATGCCGAAGCTCGGAAACTGCTTCCTAAACGCAGGAGAGCGCCTCTAAGCCGGGGAGAAGCGATGTCGCGGATCCGATCGACGGACACCGCACCGGAGCGGGTGGTTAGAGCGCTGCTCTCGCGAACGGGCATCAGGTATCGGATGAATGTGCGCGATCTTCCCGGGAAACTGGATTTCGCGAACAAGCGACGAAAATTCGCGATCTTCGTCCACGGATGCTTCTGGCATTCGCATCAAGACCGCAGGCTCGCCTCGAATCCGAAGTCGAACCGGAGTTACTGGCATCCGAAGCTTGAGAGAACGAAGACTAGAGATCTCGAGAACGCAGCGATGCTGAAGGAACTTGGATATCGTGTGCTCATCATCTGGGAGTGCGCATCCCGCAAGCCCGAGCAGGCGGCAGAACAAATTGCAAATTTTTTTGAAAGCCTGCGGTAGCCTGCCGGCCGCGCAGAATTGGCTCGCCGAGTTCTCGGGAAGGAAGGCGGCGATTGATTAGCGCAATTTAGCCTTTGCTCTGCGGTCCAGCCGGAATGAAATCAGTGAGTCTTCCGCCCTTCAGCGCGGATCGCGGCTGTCTCTTCATTGGCAACGACTAACTCCAGCAGCTCGCGACCTTCCTTGGGCAACCCCGCGCGGGCCAGCTTCTCGATCGCCATCATCCGCACCAATAGTCCGTTGATCTCAGCGCGAGGGTCGCGCTGTATCCGCTGCGTGATACGCTCCTCATCGCTCAGTGCGCGGCGTGCAATGCGGTGAATCACCACTAAGGCATCAATCATCTCCTGATTGATTGTCGCTGCGGTATCGGTCATCGCTGCGCCTCCTTTGCAGTTCGGATATACTGGCCACGGTCACTGGGAACAGGGGGCCGGTATGATCAGCAACAGTGGACACTATGCCAGTGCGGCCGGCGGTGGTGAAGGAATTGCGGCGCCGTCGCCGCATCATCAGGAGGTGATGCTCGATGCCTGGCGCAAGGCGCTGGCGCAGGTTCTTCGTCGTCGCGACAACGATTGGCAACAGCAACTGCGGGCGATAAAGGCGGAGAGTATGGCGCCCTGAAGCGGTCCTTTGATCAGCGAAATCGCGAAGACCGAGAGCTGACCGTCGTCATTGACCGCTAATTCCAGGAGCCACCGCCCATAAGCCCTGGTAGACTTTCCATACGGATGCAGATTGAATAAACAGCAACAGTATCGCGCACTTCACGATAAGATGCATCGTCGGCCCCATGAAAAATCGTGGGCGAGCACGGACAGACGCGGTCTCAATTGCACGGTGGCGATAAGTTTAGTTTTCTCAGGAGTGGATCGAGCCCGTCCGAACGACACTCCTTCAATTCGCTAATTTGTGCCGGGGATGGGTCAACAGACCGAGTCTTCGCCAGCGTTGTGCTACTGGCTGTTCGCCTTTCCGTCTTGGCCTTAACATGATGTCGATCCTGCCAATGACGAGAAGTGTCGGGATGTCGTGTAGGAGCCGGTTCTTCTGATGCTGGTGGAGGCGGCCTGGCCGGGCCTTCCTCGCTAGGCTGAACGTACACGACATCGACTTTATCAGCGTCAGTCGGCTTATCCTCGTTGATTGTAAGCGGTAGGCGATCAGCCTTGTTTCCGGACACAACTGGCATGACGACTTGCGGCGGCGGTGGCGTTGTTTTCATTGCGGCAGCTGCAATGGCACCAAGTCCGGTCAGGCAAATGAATCCAAGTGCGACGGTCCTTATCACGTGGTCGCCTCCTGAATGGTGAGGGCGAGCCCAGGGTTATGATTGAATCGGTCCAGAATGAGGCCGTGAATTCGCTTGGTTAACGAGGGACCGGGAATATTCCGTCCGTCTGGATTCTCGTGGTATTAGGCTGCCGTAAGGATGAGGTCGAAATGGCGAAGAAGGCAAAGCGGCTAGTGTCTGAAAGCCGTACACAGCTTATCGACTGTCGCCGGCTCCTTCACATTGTTCTCTTTCGACGGGCACTAGCCCATTTTCCCCAAGAGCCCAGATCCCACCGCCCCAGCATCGCAGCGATCCTATCGTCCTATGCGAGGCATCCTCGGAGGGCGCTGGACACTATTTTGCGGCCGGGAATGCCCAGGCCGTTATAAGCTGGCGTTCAATTTCGTTAGAGGTAGATCATGCCTGCATCATAGATTAACTCGCCCCTTCATTCGTTATGCGCGTCCATGAGGTGGCGATCGTGAGAAGGTGAACAGCAGCAGTTCCCAATTCCTGCATCTCTTTGTCCATGATGTAGACACCTGCCGCGCGATGGTATGCAACGGCTACGGTAGCGCAAGCATCGGTTACGAAGTCAGAATTCCGGTCGCTTTTGTTCAGGGCACTCCGGTCCAAGACGATTTGCATCGCTGCTCTGGAAGTGGCTTCGGCGACTTGAGCATCTTCCAATTCGAGAGGCGGCAGACTTGAGCCCGAAGGGCGGCACTGCTCAGACGCTTCTTGGACCGCCTGATAGAATTCAGCCTTTCGCGTTTCATCCGCGTTTAGATAAATTTTCAGAAAGCGCCGCGCCCTTGGTTCGAGGTGTTTGCGATCAAGCCTAACTTTTCTCCTGCGTTCCCGCCGCTCGGATGCAAACCAGCCAATTACCATCTCACTTCCACTGCCTCCGCGCGCAGTCATGAGGGCTCATTTTGCTTGATAGTTGCGCGAAAACGGAGGTAATTGCCGAACTTGATATGATTTATCGACGATGTAACCCCGTTGCAACATCATCGAATTTCGCGTGGTACAATTTGGCAATGGACGACGAAGTCGACGTTGACGATGACAAGTCGACGTTGACGATGAAGAGGCTGATGAACAGCCCAAGAACAAGCAGACCC
>Ga0193726_1000957_pt1 | contig 25575 bp, 23 predicted proteins | sample H2c1metaG_FD_144928 | JGI IMG/M metagenome (GOLD analysis project Ga0193726, IMG submission 144928) | Soil microbial communities from a riparian zone of the East river system, Colorado, United States - H2c1 | ecosystem: Environmental > Terrestrial > Soil > Riparian zone | place: USA: East River...
GTTACGATCAGGTAGAGTTGCAGATTCGTCATTTCAGCCCTTCAGGCTGTCGAGGTCGTCAACGTTGATGGTCTGCAGGTTGCGGAACAGCACGACCAGGATCGCCAGCCCGATCGCCGATTCCGCGGCGGCCACGGTCAGGATGAAAAACACGAACACCTGGCCGGCGATGTCGGCGCGGTAGTGGGAAAAGGCGATGAAGTTCATGTTGACGGCGAGCAGCATGAGCTCGATCGCCATCAGCAGGATGATCACGTTCTTGCGGTTGAGAAAGATCCCGACGATGCTGATCGCGAACAGCACCGCGCCGAGGATCAGGAAATGCGAAAGCGAAAGCAAATATTCCTCCCGTTGGTTTCTACGATCGAAGGCTGGGCAACGCGCCGTCCATCCTCAGTCCTTCTTCTCCGACGGCATCGACACCAGCCGCACCCGGTCGCCGCGCTTGACCGCGACCTGCCGGGCCGGGTCCTGGTACTTCGTGTCCTTGCGCTTCCTGAGCGTCAGCGCGATCGCAACGATGATGGCCACCAGCAGCAGCACCGCGGCGAGCTCGAGCGGATAGGCGTAATCGGTATAGAGCACCCGTCCAAGTTCCTTGGTGTTGCTGTAGCCGGGTCCGGGATCCTTCGGGTCGGGAAGCGCCTGCAGGTCGAAATACTTGCCGCCCAGCACCGCGGCCATTTCCACCACCATCAGGGCTCCGATCACCAGGCCGAGGGGCAGATAAGTCCAGAACCCCTCGCGCAGGCGTTCGAGGTTGATGTCGAGCATCATCACCACGAAGAGGAACAGCACCATCACGGCGCCGACGTACACGAGCACCAGCGCGATCGCCAGAAACTCCGCGCGCAGCAGCATCCACAGCGCCGCAGCGGTGAAGAAGGCGAGCACCAGGAACAGCGCCGAGTGCACGGGGTTGCGCGCGGTGATGACACAGGCCGCCGCAACCACCAGGACCACCGCAAGGAACCAGAAAAGAATGTATTCGAACACGATTTGTCTAGCGATACGCCGCATCCGCCGCGCGGTCCCGCGCGATCTGTTCCTCGTACCGGTCGCCGATCGCGAGCAACATTTCCTTGGTGTAGTAGAGATCGCCGCGCTTCTCGCCGTGATACTCGAGGATGTGCGTCTCGACGATCGAATCCACAGGGCAGGATTCCTCGCACAGCCCGCAGAAAATGCATTTGGTGAGGTCGATATCGTAGCGCGTGGTGCGGCGAGTGCCGTCGGAGCGCTGCTCCGACTCGATCGTGATCGCGAGCGCCGGGCAAACGGCTTCGCACAGCTTGCAGGCGATGCAGCGCTCCTCGCCGTTCGGGTAGCGGCGCAGGGCGTGCAGCCCGCGGAAGCGCGGGCTCATCGGCGTCTTTTCCTCTGGAAACTGCACCGTGATCTTGCGCCGGAAGAGATGGCGTCCGGTGAGCAGCATTCCCTTGCCCAGTTCGAGCAGGAGGAAGCCCTTGAAGAAATCCTTGATTCTCTCGATCACGGGGGGCTCTCAGTTCCAGATATTCCAGGGCGTCTGCATCCAGGCCGCGATGACCACCAGCCACACGATGGTGAGAGGAATGAACACCTTCCAGCCCAGCCGCATGATCTGGTCGTAACGATAGCGCGGGAAGGTCGCCCTGAACCACAGGAGCAGCGACACCATGAAGAAGACCTTGCCGAAAAACCACGCGAAGGGCGGGATGGCGTTGGTCAGCGCGGTGTCCAGGGGCGCCGCCCATCCGCCGAGGAACATCACGGTGGCGAGCGCCGAGACGAGGATCATGTTGGCGTACTCGCCCAGGAAGAACAACGCGAAGGGCATCCCCGAGTATTCGACGTGAAAGCCGGCGACGAGCTCGGATTCCCCTTCCGCCACGTCGAAGGGCGCGCGGTTGGTCTCGGCCACGCCCGAGATGAAGTACACCAGGAACATCGGCGCGAGGGGCAGCCAGTTCCAGGAGAGAAAATTGACTCCCATGTGCGCGAAATAGCCGCGTTGCTGGCCGGCGACGATGTCGACGAGATTGAGGCTCTGGGAAACCATCAGCACGCATACCAGCGCGAAGCCCATCGCGATTTCATAGGCGACGATCTGGGCCGCCGAGCGCATGGCGCCGAGAAACGCGTACTTCGAGTTGGACGCCCAGCCGGCGATGATGATGCCGTACACGCCCATCGAGGTGATCGCCATCACATAGAGAAGGCCGGCGTTGACGTTCGCGAGCACGGCTTGCGGGGCGAAGGGGATCACCGCCCAGGCGGCGAGCGCCGGCATCAGGGTCAGCATCGGCGCGGCGATGAACAGGAACTTGTTCGCCCCGGTCGGGACGATCAGCTCCTTGAACATGAGCTTGAACGCATCGGCGATCGGCTGCAGCAGGCCGAGCGGACCCACGCGGTTGGGGCCGAGGCGGATCTGCATCCAGCCGATGAGTTTCCTCTCCCACAAGGTGAGATACGCGACGCAGGCGAACAGCGGCAGCACGATGCACAGGATCAGGATCGTGTTCTTCACGAGCGTCCAGGCGAGGGGCCCCCATTCCGGACCGAGCCACGCGGTCCAGAGATTCGCCCAGGCATCGAACACCGTCGTGACGATCGTCATGTGCGCTCCACCGAAACCGGGCCGAACATCGGACCGAGATTCGCCGTATGCCGGTGCCCCGCGGCGAGCCTCACGCAGCCGGCAGGCAGGCGCTCGTCGATGCCCACCTCGACGATCGCTTCCCCTTCCCCCTGACGCACCCGCACCCGCTCGCCCGCCTTGACACCCAGCGTCTGCGCGAGCGCCGGCCCCACCCATGCGCGCGGAGGCAGCGCGTCGCGCGTCCTCTGCAGCGACGCGGCGCGGCGCACGATGGGATCGCCGAAATAGATCGGCACGTCGGCGATTCGCTGCAATTCCTGGTCGTCCGCGGACAGCTCGAGCGCGAGTCCGTTCAGGCGGTTGTCGAGCCTGCCTGCGACGGCTTCGGGTCTGCAGGTTTCGTCGCGAATCGCTTCGGTCGATTCGTAATCGAAGCCGGGAAGGCTCATCAGATTACCGAGCACCCGCAGCACCTTCCACGCCGGCCGGGCCTCGCCGAGCGGCTTCACCACGCCGTTGAAGCTCTGCATCCGGCCCTCGCAATTGACGAACGTGCCCGAGGTTTCGGTGAAAGGCACGATCGGCAGGAGCACGTTGGCGTAGTCCGCCGCGAAACTGCGGTAAGCGGCCAGGGCGACCACCAGATCCGCGGCGCCCATGGCCTTGATCGCCGTGCGCGGATCGTGGCAGTCGAGGTCCGGTTCCGCGTTCAGGAGCAGGTAGGCCCTGCGCGGCTGCGCGAGCATGGTGCCCGCGTTCAAGCTTCCTCCCGAGGGAACGCAGCCGGCAAGATAGCCTCCGACGCTGTTGGCGGCCTCGCCCAGGAAACCGAATCGGCCGCCGAGCAGACCGGCGAGTTCCTGCGCGAGCCGCTGAAGTTGCGCGGCCTGCGGATGCTGCGCGGCGAGGTTCCCGAGCAGGACCGCGGTGTTCTGGCCCGAGGCGAGACTCGCGGCGATCGCCCTCGCCTCGCTGCCCACGTTCAGGCCGGCGAGCTCCGCGGGCACGGGCTTTTCTTTGATTTCCGCCGCCGCTTTCACAACCTGGGCGAACGTCTCCGCCAATTCGTTGGGGCGCACGATCGCCTTGTTCGCCACCGCCATCAAGGGATCGTCGTCGGCGCAATGAAGGACGTTGATCTGGGATTTGCGCTTCGCGATCTGGCGCAAGCGGGTGGCGACGAGCGGGTGGTCCTTGCGCAGGAAAGATCCGACGACGAGCACGCGGTCCAATGCCCCGATCTCCGTGAGCTTCATCCCCAGCCAGGGCACTCCGGCGCGCTTGCCGTCCGCAGAAAAATCCGACTGGCGCAGGCGGAAATCGACGTTGTCGCTGCCCATCGCACGCATGAGTTTCGCGAGGATCGCCATCTCCTCGAAAGTGGAATGCGGGCTGGCGAGCGCGCCGATTTCCTGCGGATCGTACTTGAAGCGGATTTCCGAGAGGTTTCGCGCGACGTGCTCCAGCGCCGCCTGCCAGTCGACTTCCCGCCAGCGTCCGTCCTCCTTCAGCATCGGCCGCAGGAGCCGTTCCTCGGAGTTAAGACCTTCGTAAGAGTAGCGGTCGCGGTCGGAGAGCCAGCACTCGTTCAGCTCCTCGTTCTCCAGCGGCAGCACGCGCATCACGCGGTTCTGCTTGACCTGCACGACCAGGTTCGAGCCCAGGCTGTCGTGCGGGCTCACCGACTTGCGCCGCGACAGCTCCCAGTTGCGCGCCGTGTAGCGGAAGGGCTTGGAGGTGAGCGCGCCCACCGGGCACAGGTCGATCACGTTGCCCGAGAGCTCCGAGTCCACGGTTTTTCCGACGAAGCTGATGATCTCGGCGTGCTCTCCCCTGCCGATCATCCCGAGCTCCATGATGCCGGCGACTTCCGTCCCGAAGCGCACGCAGCGGGTGCAGTGAATGCAGCGCGTCATGTCGGTCGAAATGAGAGGCCCGAGGTTCTTGTTCACCACCACGCGCTTTTCTTCCGTGTAGCGCGACGCGCTGTTGCCGTAGCCGACGGCGAGGTCCTGGAGTTGGCATTCCCCACCCTGGTCGCAGATCGGGCAGTCGAGCGGATGGTTGACCAGCAGGAACTCCATCACGCCGTTCTGCGCGGTCCTGGCGTAGTCCGAGCGCGTGAATACCTTCATTCCATCGGTGACTGGAGTCGCGCAGGCGGGCTGGGGCTTGGGTGCCTTCTCGATCTGCACCAGGCACATCCGGCAATTGGCCGCGATCGAGAGCTTCTTGTGATAGCAGAAATGGGGGATGTAGATCCCCAGGCCGTTCGCAGCGTCCATCACCGTGGCGCCGTTCCTGACTTCGGTATCCCTGCCGTCGATCGTGAGTTTGGGCATAGAGCTTGTCTGCTATGCCGCCTGCCGCTCGGGAACGCCGGGCGCGGTGGAATATCCGGGCTCGGTCACCAGGCAACGCTTGTGGTCGATGTGATGCTGGAACTCGCTGCGGAAGTGCTGGATGAAGCTCTTCACCGGCAGCGCCGCCGCGTCGCCCAGTGCGCAGATGGTGCGCCCGGCAATGTTGTCGGCGACGTTAACGAGAAGGTCGAGGTCCTCGTTCTTCCCTTTCCCGTGCTCGATCCTGTTGACCATGCGGTACAGCCATCCCGTGCCTTCGCGGCACGGCGTGCACTGGCCGCAGGATTCCTCGAAATAGAAATACGACAGGCGCTCCAGCGCCTTCACCATGCAGGTCGTTTCATCCATGACGATCACCGCGCCCGAACCGAGCATCGATCCGGCCTTGGCGATCGAGTCGTAGTCCATGTCGGTGCGCATCATGATCTCGGCGGGAAGCACCGGCATCGACGACCCGCCTGGAATCACGGCCTTCAGCTTGCGTCCGCCGCGCATGCCGCCGGCCATCTCGAGCAGCTTCGCGAACGGCGTGCCGAGCCTGACCTCGTAGTTGCCGGGCCGTGCCACGTGCCCGGTCACCGAAAAAATCTTGGTGCCGCCGTTGTTCGGTTTCCCCAGCGCGAGAAAGGCGTCGGCACCGTGGTTGACGATCCAGGGCACGGCGGCGAAGGTCTCGGTGTTGTTGATCGTGGTCGGCTTGCCGTACAGGCCGAAGCTCGCCGGAAACGGCGGCTTGAAGCGGGGCATGCCCTTCTTGCCTTCGAGAGACTCGAGCAGCGCGGTCTCCTCGCCGCAGATATAGGCACCGTAGCCGTGATGGTTGTGGAGCTCGAACGAGAAATCGCCGCCGAGGATATTTTTCCCGATGAAGCCGGCCTTGCGCGCCTCGGCGAGCGCTTCCTCGAAGCGCTCGTAGTCCTTCCAGATTTCTCCGTGGATATAGTTGTAGCCGACCGGGATGCCCATTGCATAGGCGCCGATCGCCATGCCTTCTATCAGGCTGTGCGGGTTGTAGCGCAGGATGTCGCGGTCCTTGAAGGTGCCCGGCTCGCCTTCGTCGGAATTGCACACGAGGTACTTTGCACCGGGAAACTGGCGCGGCATGAAACTCCACTTGAGACCGGTCGGAAATCCCGCCCCGCCGCGCCCGCGCAGCGCCGATTTTTTCAGGTCCGCAATGATGTTCTCGGGCGGAATTTTTTCGGCGAGGATCTTCTTCAGCGCCGAATAACCGCCGCGCTCGACGTAGTCGTCGAGACGCCAGTTCTCGCCGTCCAGGCCTTTCATGATGATCGCGTCAGGGCCGTAATCGAGCATCTATTTGACCTCGGATATCCACTTGTCGATCTTGTCCGGCGTCATGAAGGACAGCATGGTCTTGTTGTTGAGGAGCATCACCGGCGCATCGCCGCAGGCGCCGAAACATTCCCCTTCCTTCAGCGTGAAACGCCCGTCCGCGGTCGTCTCGTTCCAGTCGATTCCGAGCTTCTTCTTAAGGTGTTCGGCGGCGTCTTCCGCGCCGGAGAGCGCGCACGGCAGGTTGGTGCAGATGCACAGCTTGTGCTTTCCCACCGGCTTCAGGTCGTACATCGCGTAGAAGCTTGCCACCTCGTAGACGGCGATCGGCGGCATGCCGAGGTAGCCTGCGACGAAGTCCATCACTTCCGTCGACAAGTGACGTTTCTCGTCCTGGGCCACGGTGAGCGCGGCCATGACCGCCGACTGCTTCTGCTCGGGCGGATACTTGGCTATCGCCAGGTCGATCTTCTTGAGTGAATCGGCGCTTAACACGTCACCTCACCTGTCTATCTCGCCGAAAACGATGTCTTGAGTCCCGATGATCGCCACCACATCGGCGAGCATGTGGCCTTTCGCCATTTCATTGAGCGCCGCGAGGTGGGGGAAGCCCGCCGCGCGGATTTTCAGCCGGTAGGGCTTGTTCGCGCCGTCGGACACGATGTAGATGCCGAACTCCCCCTTCGGGTGCTCGACCACGGCATAGGCTTCGCCGGGCGGCACGTGGATGCCTTCGGTGAAGAGCTTGAAGTGGTGGATCAGCTCTTCCATGTTGCTCTTCATCTCCACGCGCGATGGAGGCGCCACCTTGTGGTTGTCGGTGATCACCGGCCCGGGGTTGCTGCGAAGCCAATCGATGCACTGCCTGACGATGCGGTTCGACTGGCGCATCTCCTCCACGCGCACCAGATACCGGTCGTAGCAGTCGCCGTTCGTGCCCACCGGAATGTCGAAATCGAGCCGATCGTAGACTTCGTACGGTTGTTTCCTGCGCAGGTCCCATTCGACACCCGAGCCGCGCAGCATCGGCCCGGTGAACCCGAGCGCGAGCGCCCGCTCGGGCGACACCACGCCGATGTTGACCGTTCTCTGCTTCCAGATGCGGTTGTCGGTGAGCAGCATCTCGTACTCGTCCACATTTTTCGGGAAACGGCGGGTGAAGTCCTCGATGAAGTCGAGGAGCGAGCCCTGCCGGTTCTCGTTCAGCTTCTTCAAGGCGCTGGCGTTCTTGTACATCGACACCCGGTACTGGGGCATCGTCTCCGGGAGATCGCGGTATACGCCGCCGGGACGATAGTAGGCGGCGTGCAGGCGCGCGCCCGACACCGCCTCGTAGCAGTCCATCAAGTCTTCGCGTTCCCGGAAGCAGTAGAGAAAAACCGTCATCGCCCCGATGTCCAGGCCGTGCGCCCCGAGCCACAGCAGGTGGTTCAGGATGCGCGTGATCTCGTCGAACATCACGCGGATGTACTGGGCTCGGATCGGCACCTCGACGCCCAGCAGCCGCTCGACCGCCATGCAGTAGGCGTGTTCGTTCGAAAGCATCGACACGTAGTCGAGCCGGTCCATGTACGGCAGGGCCTGAATGTAAGTCTTGTGCTCGGCGAGCTTCTCGGTCGCGCGGTGCAGGAGACCGATGTGCGGGTCGGCCCGCATGATCACCTCGCCGTCCAGCTCGAGCACCAGCCGCAGCACGCCGTGCGCCGCCGGATGCTGCGGGCCGAAGTTGAGGGTGTAGTTCCGGATTTCCGCCATGGGTCAGTGCGGGGTTCCCAGGTCGCCATACTCGTCCTCGCGAATGATGCGCGGCGTGATTTCACGAGGCTCGATGCTCACCGGTTGATAAATGACTCGTTTCTGTTCGGGGTCGTAGCGCATTTCGACATTCCCCGACAGCGGAAAATCCTTGCGGAACGGGTGGCCGATGAAGCCGTAGTCGGTGAGGATGCGGCGCAGGTCGTCATGACCGGTAAAGATGACCCCGAAGAAGTCGAAGGCCTCGCGCTCGTACCAGTTTGCATTGGGCCAGATTCCGGTGAGAGAGTCCACCACGGGGAAGTTGTCGTCGGGCGCGAACACCCGCAAGCGCAAGCGCCGGTTGTGCTCAAGCGAGAGCAGGTGCGACACGACCGCGAACCGGCGTCCTTCCCATTTGCGTTCTCCGAAACCCGAGCTGCCTTCGCCGAAGCTCGAGTAGTCCACCCCGCACAGATCGATCAGCTCCTCGAAACGGACCGACGGGTCGTCGCGCAGCCACAGAGCGGTCGCCGCATAGTCTTTCGCCTCCACTACCAGCGTCAACTCGCCCAGAGCTTCGGTGAGACTGACGATCTTCCCGCCGAGCGACGAGTTGAGCGCACTTTTCAGCTGTTCGAGCTTTGCTCCCATGTTATTTTTTCAACTAACGCGCGATGGTGTTGGTGCGCTTGATCTTGTTTTGCAGCTGGACGATGCCGTAGAGCAGCGCTTCCGCAGTCGGCGGACAGCCTGGAACGTACACGTCCACCGGTACGATGCGGTCGCAGCCGCGTACCACCGAGTAGGAGTAGTGGTAGTAGCCGCCGCCGTTCGCGCAGGAACCCATCGAGATCACCCAGCGCGGTTCGGCCATCTGGTCGTAGACTTTGCGCAGCGCCGGGGCCATCTTGTTGCACAGAGTCCCCGCGACGATCATGACGTCGGACTGTCTCGGGCTCGGCCGGAACACGATTCCGAACCGGTCGAGGTCGTAGCGCGCGGCACCCGCGTGCATCATCTCGACCGCACAGCACGCCAGGCCGAAGGTCATCGGCCACAGCGACCCGGTGCGCGTCCAGTTGATGAGCTTGTCGAGCGAAGTGGTGGTGAACCCTTCCTCGAAAACACCTTCAATGCCCATAGGCCACTTTCAACCTGGCTATTCCCATTCCAGCGCTCCCTTCATCCACTCGTAGATGAAGCCCACGACAAGAATGGCAAGAAAGATCATCATCGACCAGAATCCGAAGCTCCCGATCTCGCCGAGCGTCACCGCCCAGGGGAAGAGAAAGGCGATTTCGAGATCGAACAGGATGAACAGGATCGCAACCAGGTAGTAACGCACGTCGAACTTCATGCGCGCGTCCTCGAAAGCCTCGAATCCGCATTCGTACGGGGAGAGTTTTTCGCTGTCGGGACGGTGCGGCCCGAGCACCGTGCCCGCGCCGACCATGAGGCCGCCAAAAACAAAAGCGATTACGATGAACAGGAGTATTGGAAAGTAATTCTCGAGCACGGATCAGCCCCGGACTTGAGAGCAGGAAGCCGTGCCGGTGGCTCGCACTCGCACGCTCGCTCTCACAGAAACCATACCCCTCTCAAAATCGAGGACTTGGGCCGGAAGTCCTCCGCCTCCGATCCAAGTCCCCCTTTGCGTGGTGCCGACGGAGAGACTCGAACTCTCACAGCTTTCGCCACCGCCCCCTCAAGACGGCGTGTCTACCAATTTCACCACGTCGGCGTGATTGGGCTTGATGCGTCGTCGCGTCGAAAACGAGCCCGCCCTCAAAGCGTTCGATTTTACTACTTCGGAACCTCGTTTGCTTTCGATTTCACCGCGTCGGACGACTTGGCCGCGTCGGGCGTCCCCTGGGTTGCGGGAACTTGCTGCTGCACCGGTTGTTCCTTGATCGTATCGATCACGCCTCCGCCGGTACGCGGCCGGTGCGTAACAAGGTAGGCGAGCGCGAAAGTAGTGAGGAAAAACACGACAGCGAGGGCGGCCGTGGTGCGAGAAAGAAAATTGGCTGAGCCGCTTGCGCCAAACAAGCTTCCCGAGGCGCCGCTGCCGAAAGACGCGCCCACATCCGCTCCTTTGCCGTGCTGGAGCAGGACAAGGCCGATGATGAAGAGAGCGACGATGACATCAACGATGAGGATCAGCGTGAACCAGAAATCCATATTGCATTCTCCAGAGTTATCTCCGCGCCTCGGCGCAGATGGCGATGAAGTCCTCCGCAACGAGCGAAGCCCCGCCGATCAAGCCGCCGTCGACGTCCGGCATCGCAAACAGCTCCCGGGCGTTTCCGGGTTTGACGCTGCCGCCGTACACGATCGTCATACGCGACGCCAGTTCCTTGTCGCTCTCCGCGAACCGCGCGCGGATATACGCATGCACATCCTGAGCCTGCTGGGGCGTGGCGTTCTTGCCCGTGCCGATCGCCCAGACCGGTTCATAGGCGAGCACGGTCTTGTCCAGAGCGGCAACGCCCGCAGCGGCGAGCACCGCATCGAGTTGGCGCTTCACCACGCTTTCCGTCTCACCGCGTTCGCGCTGCTCAAGGGTTTCTCCTACGCAAAGGATCGGCGTCAAGCCGGCGCGCCGGGCCGCGTTGAACTTGGCCGCAACCGTCCTGTCGTCTTCCCCGTAAAGTCCGCGACGCTCCGAGTGGCCGACGATCGCGAAGCGGCAGCCAAATTCCTTGAGCATCGCTCCCGACACCTCCCCCGTGTACGCTCCGGAGTCGTGTTCGGAAATATCTTGCGCACCCCACGCGATCGGACTGCCCGAAAGCGTCTCCTTGACTTGCGCGAGGTAGGGGAACGGCGCGCACACTGCGTAATCCAGACCCTCGGCTCGCTTGAGCACCGCTTTCAGCGCGTTCAGCAGCCGTGCGTTGGAGACGAGGCTGCCGTGCATCTTCCAGTTACCTGCTACCAGCCTCGCGCGCATCCCGTTCCGGGCGAGCCAAAAGGGGGAGATTTTACTGCCGGACCGCCTTGAGGGTCAACAGAAAACGCCGGAAAATTCAGGATCTTGCGGATGTTCCGGTGCTCGAGCCGCGACCGGGCTCCTCCGACGAAACTAGGCGGCCTCTTGCACGGTTTCGGCGATCATTCGCGCAAGCCGCCGCACTTGTGCGTCGTTCTTGCCTTCCACCATGACGCGGAGCACGGGCTCGGTGCCCGACGGACGCAGCAGCACGCGTCCGTTCTTCCCAAGGGCGCGTTCGGCCTCGCGCTTCGCTTTTGTCACCGCCGACTGTTTCTGCCAGTCGAATCCCTTGGCCACACGCACGTTGATGAGCTCCTGCGGATAGAGCGCGAGCCCTCGGCACAATTTTGGCAGAGTCGTCGCGCTCGCCCGCATCGCGGAGAGCACCTGCAAGGCCGAGACAATGCCGTCGCCGGTGGTGTGCTTGTCCAGGCAGATGATATGCCCGGAATTCTCTCCCCCGAGCTGCCAGTCCTTTTCCTGGAGCATTTCCAGCACGTAGCGGTCTCCGACCTTGGCACGTGCGAAGGAAACCCCCATTTTCGCGAGCGCGTGTTCCAGCGCCAGATTGGTCATCAGGGTTCCGGCCACGCCTTTCAGTCCGCCGTTTTTCGCGCGCTCGCGCGCGACGACAAACAGCAGCTCGTCGCCGTCGTAAAGCCTGCCCTCCCCGTCGGCCATGAGCACGCGGTCGCCATCCCCGTCGAGCGCGATACCCAGATCCGCCTTGTGTTGAGCGACCGCTCTCTGCAGCGCCTCCGGATGCACGGCCCCGGCCTTGTCGTTGATGTTGAACCCATCCGGGTCCGCTCCTATCGTTTCGACGTCGGCGCCCAGCTCGTGGAATACGGGAGGAGCGACGTGATAGGTCGCGCCGTGCGCGCAGTCGATCACGATCTTCATTCCACGAAGGTCGAGCGAGGAGGGAAAAGTGCTCTTGCAGAACTCGATATAACGGCCCCGCGCGTCCTCGATGCGGCGCGCTTTGCCGAGGCTGGCCGATTCCTTGCAGAGAATCGGGCGGTCGAGGCGTGCCTCGATATCCATCTCCACGGCGTCGGGAAGCTTGCTGCCCTCGGCCGAAAAAAACTTGATGCCGTTGTCCTGGTACGGGTTGTGCGAAGCGCTGATCACGACGCCGGCCTGCAGCCGCAGCGCCCGGGTCAGATAGGCGATCGCGGGGGTCGGCAGCGGCCCGGTCAGCATTACGTCCACGCCGGCGGCGGCGAAGCCTGCTTCAAGGGCGGCTTCGAGCATGTAACCCGAGATGCGCGTGTCCTTGCCGATCAGCACCGCCGGATGCGCGCCTTTGGGCATGGACGATCGCCGCACCAGCACTTCGCCAGCGGCAAAGCCGAGCCGCATGACGAACTCCGGCGTGATCGGCATTTCGCCGACTTTTCCACGTACACCGTCCGTTCCGAAATACTTTCTGCTCATTGTTTTCCGTGCTCCCCTTCCATCGCAGCGAGCACCGCAAGCACATCTCGCGTCGCCGCCACGTCGTGGACGCGAAGGATTGTAGCGCCGTGCTGTACCGCCAGCAAAGCCGCGGCGATGCTTGCGGCGAGCCGTTCCCCGGGTCCGCGACCGGTGATGGCGCCTAGGGTCGATTTGCGCGACCAGCCCGCCATCACCGGCAAACCCATCTCGACGAACCGGTCGAGATGGCGCAGCAGCTCGAAATTGTGTGCCATCGTCTTGCCGAAACCAAAGCCCGGATCGATGACGATGCGCTCGCGCGCGATGTCGCGCGCCTCCGCCGCGGCGACGCGCTCGGCGAGAAACGCGTGCACCTCTGCCACCACATCGCCGTACCGCGGCTCACGCTGCATCGTGCGCGGCTCTCCCTGCATATGCATGAGGCACACTGCGGCGTCGGTAGCGGCCACGGTGTCGAGCGCACCGGGAGAGCGCAGCGCACCGATGTCGTTGATCATCGCCGCACCCGCGCCGATTGCCGCGCGCATCACCTCGGGTTTCGTCGTATCGACCGAGATCGGTACCGGAGAACCGCGAAGCCCGTCGAGCACCGGCATCAGCCGGGACAGCTCCTGTTCGGCCGGAACGCTATCGGCGCCCGGACGGCTCGATTCCGCGCCGATATCGAGCAGGTCCGCGCCTTCTTCCACGAGCCGTCGCGCGTGCGCGATCGCGGCCCCGGATTCAAGGTAGGACCCGCCGTCGGAAAACGAATCGGGAGTCACGTTGACCACGCCCATGATGAGCGGGCGATCGAGCACCAATCGGAATCTGCCACAGCGGAGACTTCGAGCAGTCACGGCCGTAGAAATGAAAAGCCCGAAGCAGGCTTCGGGCCCTGGGATGAACTAAGAGACTGGTGCGGGCTCGACAGCCGCCCCGGGTGCTCCCGCCTGGGGCGGTTGCTGCGGTGCCTGCGTCGGCTTGGGCGGGCGCGGCGGCCGGCCGTCCATGATGTCCTGTATCTGGTCGGAGTCGATGGTCTCCCACTCGAGGAGCGCTTTCGCCATGGCCTCGACCTTCTCGCGATTTTCGAGGATCAGCTTCTTGGCCAGAGCGAATTGCTGATCGATGATCCGCCGGATCTCGGCGTCGACTTTCTGCATCGTCACTTCGGACACGTTCTTGTGCGTGGTGATCGAGCGTCCGAGGAACACTTCCCCGTCGTTCTCGCCGTACACCATGGGACCCATTGCGTCGGACATGCCCCATTGCGTCACCATGCTGCGCGCCAGGGCGGTGGCGCGCTCGAAATCGTTCGACGCACCGGTCGTCATCTGGCCCATGAACACTTCCTCGGCGATCCGCCCGCCGAAGAGCACTGCGATCGTGGAGAGCAGCCGCTCCCGGTCAGTGCTGTAACGATCTTCTTGCGGCAATTGCATGGTCACCCCCAGCGCGCGGCCGCGCGGGATGATCGTCACCTTGTGCACCGGGTCCGTCTTGGGCACGAGCTTGGCGACCACAGCATGTCCGGACTCGTGGTAAGCGGTGTTCTTGCGTTCCTCTTCAGGCATGACCATCGAGCGGCGCTCCGCTCCCATGATGATCTTGTCCTTGGCGCGTTCGAAATCTTCCATGTCGACGAGCCGCTTGCTCTTGCGCGCGGCAAAGAGCGCCGCCTCGTTGACGAGGTTGGCGAGATCGGCGCCGGAGAATCCCGGCGTTCCGCGCGCGATGATTTCGGCCCTGACGTCCGGGGCCACCGGCACCTTCCTCATGTGCACGAGCAGAATCTGCTCGCGGCCGCGGATGTCCGGAAGCGGCACGACGACCTGGCGGTCGAAGCGCCCGGGGCGCAGAAGCGCCGGGTCGAGGACGTCCGGCCTGTTGGTCGCCGCAATGACGATGACGCCGGTGGTGCCTTCGAATCCGTCCATTTCGACGAGCAGCTGGTTGAGGGTCTGCTCGCGCTCGTCGTTGCCGCCGCCGAGGCCGGCGCCCCGCTGCCGGCCCACCGCGTCGATTTCATCGATGAACACGATGCAGGGCGCGTGCTTCTTCGCCTGGTCGAACATGTCGCGGACGCGCGCGGCGCCCACGCCGACGAACATCTCCACGAAGTCGGAACCGGAGATCGAGAAGAAGGGAACCTTGGCTTCGCCTGCGATCGCACGCGCAAGCAGCGTCTTGCCGGTGCCGGGATTGCCGACCATGAGTACGCCCTTCGGAATGCGGCCGCCGAGCTTCTGGAACTTGGCGGGATCGCGCAGGAAATCGACGAGCTCGGAGACTTCCTCCTTCGCTTCTTCGCAGCCGGCGACGTCGGCGAAGGTGATGCTGTTGTTGGACTCATCGATCATTCTCGCGCGCGACTTTCCGAACGAAAACGCGCCGCCCCGTCCGCCGCCCTGCATCTGGCGCATGAAGAAAATCCACACACCGATGAGAAGCAGCATCGGGAACCACGAAACGAAGATATTCATGAGGAGCGAAGGCTCTTCCTCGCGCTTCGCCTTGATCTTGACGTTGTACTTGAGCAAGTCGGAGACGAGCCAGATGTCTCCGGGAGAATAGCTGTTGACGGGCTTCCCGTCGGTGGTCTTGGCTTTGAGGTCGCGCCCTTCGATCACCACCTCGGCGATCCGCCCGGCCTTCACCTCTTCCATGAATTGCGAATAGTCCATCACGGCCTGAGTCTGCTGGCGCGTGTTGAACTGGTTGAACACCGTCATCAGGACAAGCCCGATGACGAGCCAAATCACTAGGTTCTTGAAGAGGTTATTCAACTTGCTTCCTTTTCTGCCACGAACGTTGCGTGGCCCATTCTAAGCCCAAGCAAGCTCAGGGGCCAGTGGCGCCCTTGAGTGTCCTACCTAACAGATACATCTCCTTGGAATCGCCGCGCGAGGCCCCGGGCTTTCGCGATGCGACGGCGACGAAAACGCCGCGCATTGCCGCCAGGAACTCGGGATATCCCACCCCCTGGAACACTTTGACCAGAAACGCACCTTGCGGTTTCAGATGAGCCCCCGCGAATTCGAGCGCCAATTCGCACAGGTGGATACTGCGCGCCTGATCCGTCGCGCTCACCCCGCTCAGATTGGGGGCCATATCGGAAACTACAAGGTCGAGCTTTTGCCCTTTCAGGGCGCCTTCGAAGCTCCGAAGCACAGTTTCTTCCCGGAAATCCCCGCGAATGATCGTAACTCCAGCTATCGGCGCAAATTCCAGAAGATCGACCGCGATTACGCGCCCGGACCGCCCGACACGCTCGATCAGCGCCTGCGACCAGCTGCCGGGCGCAGCGCCGAGATCGACGACCGTCTCGCCGGGACGTGCGAGCCGGTCCCGGTTGGCGATTTCAATGAGCTTGTAGGCGGCACGCGAGCGGTACCCCTCTTCATTCGCCTTGCGAACGTAAGGATCGGTGAGGTGGCGTCTGAGCCATGCCGAACTGGATTTAGTACGGGCCATTCTCTAGACTTCCTCCATGCATTACCTGACACCCTCCCGGCGTCGCGAGCTGAAGGCGCGAGCGCATGCGCTCACTCCGCTGGTGCTGATCGGCGGGAAGGGCCTGTCTTCCTCGGTCCTGGCGGAAATCGAACGCGGTCTGAAAAGTCACGAGCTGATCAAGATTCGCGCTCGGGATACCGACCGGCCCGCCCGGGAAGCGCTCCTTGGAGAAATATGCCGCAGCACCGGCGCGCATCCCGTTCAGCACATCGGCAAGATCCTCGTCATATTCCGGGAGAATCCGGAGCCCTCTTCCGAAGAGGTGAAGACCACGCCTCGCAAGAAGCGCCGCGGGCGCTACTCGTAACGTATCTCCAGCACCTCGTACTTTCTCACCCCGCCCGGAGTCTGCACCTCGACCTGATCCCCCGCGTATTTGCCGATCAGCGCCCGCGCGATGGGCGAACCGATCGAGATCTTGCCTTTCTTGATGTCGGCTTCGTCGTCTCCGACGATTTGATAGGTCACCGACTCGCCGCCCTTCAACTCTTCGAGATCAACTGTGGCGCCGAACACGCACCGCCCCTCGGCGTCGACCCCCTGGGGGTCGATCACCTGTGCGTTGGCGAGCTTGGACTCGATATCCTTGATCCTGCCTTCGACAAAGCTCTGACGTTCCTTGGCGGCGTCGTATTCGGCGTTTTCCGAAAGATCGCCGTGTGTGCGCGCCTCCGCGATCGCTGTAATTGCGCTCGGCCGCTCCACCGTTTTCAGGCGCTGCAACTCCTGGCGCAACAGCTCGGCCCCGGTCGTGGTCAGCGGAATAGTGCTCATGGCCGTATCAAAAATGAGCCGTCCACGGCGCCTTGGGCGCCCGGCTGCGGCATCGGTTATTCAGAACAGAAGAATTGCGGAAGGCGGTCCAATGTGACCACTTTTCCGGTCATTTTGCAATAGGCGCACGCGGGCGCAGTCCGGAATGCAGCTCCTGGAGCGAGTACGGCACCAGGGATTTCATGTGCCGCATACCCTCGCAGGCTGCCCGCGCACCCGCTACCGTAGTGTAGTAGGTCACGCGCCGCTGTACTGCGCTGGTCCGAATGGACCGCGAATCCGAAACGGCGCTGCGTTTTTCCTCCACCGTATTCACGACCAGACTCACTTCCCCGTTCTTGATCATGTCCACGATGTGCGGCCGGCCTTCAACCACCTTGTTGACGACGGTCACGGCAATGCCTTGTGCGCTGAGCACCGCGGCCGTCCCTCGGGTCGCAATCAGGCGAAAGCCCAACTCGACCAGGTCTCGCGCGACCGTGGCCGCGGCCAGCTTGTCGCCGTCGCGCACGCTGATGAAGGCGGTGCCGGTTTCGGGAAGCTTCGCACCCGCGGCGAGTTGCGACTTGACGAAGGCCTCCCCGAAGCTCTTCCCCACACCCATCACCTCCCCGGTCGATTTCATCTCGGGTCCGAGAATGGTATCGACACCGGGAAACTTCACGAACGGAAACACGGCTTCCTTTACGGAAAAATAGCCTGGAACCACCTCCGCCAGCGCGTTCTGCTGCGCGAGAGTCTTTCCCACCATGCAGCGAGCGGCGATCTTGGCGAGCGGAACGCCGGTGGCCTTGCCGACGAAGGGCACGGTGCGCGAAGCGCGGGGATTGACTTCGAGTACGTAGATCACGTCCCGCTGGATTGCGAACTGCACGTTCATCAGACCTACGACCTTGAGGCCGTGAGCGAGTTCCAGGGTCTGCCGGCGCAGCTCCTGCTCAATGTGCGGGGCGAGGGAATAGGGCGGCAGGGAACACGCCGAGTCGCCGGAATGCACTCCGGCCTGCTCGATATGTTCCATGACCCCGCCGATCAGCACGTGTTCGCCGTCACTGGCGGCGTCCACGTCCACCTCCGTGGCGTCGCTCAGGAACCGATCGAGCAGCACCGGCGAGTCGTTCGAAACTTTGACGGCCTCGCGCATGTAGCGCTCGAGATCCTTCTGCTCGTGCACGATCTCCATCGCACGCCCGCCGAGCACGTAGCTCGGACGCACCACCAGCGGATAGCCGATTTCCTCCGCGAGACGCAGGGCATCGGATTCAGTGCGCGCCGCACGGTTGGGCGGTTGTTTGAGCCCGAGCCGATCGATGAGTTGCTGGAAGCGCTCGCGGTCTTCTGCCATGTCGATCATGTCGGGCGTCGTTCCGATGATCGGGACTCCGTTCGCCTCGAGATCTCGTGCAAGCTTGAGCGGCGTCTGCCCGCCGAACTGAACGATCACGCCGTAGGGCTTTTCCTTGTCGACGATCTCCAGGACGTCCTCGAGCGTGAGCGGTTCGAAATAGAGGCGGTCGGAAGTATCGTAGTCGGTCGATACCGTCTCCGGATTGCAGTTGACCATGATGGTCTCGAAGCCGTCTTCGCGCAGTGCGAGCGCCGCGTGCACGCAGCAGTAGTCGAACTCGATACCCTGTCCGATGCGGTTCGGGCCCCCCCCAAGGACGATCACCTTTTTCCGGCTGGTGGGCAAGGCCTCGCATTCCTCTTCGTAGGTCGAGTACATGTACGCGGTCCGCGTCGCGAATTCCGCCGCGCAGGTATCGACGCGTTTGTAGACCGGGCGGATTCCGAAGCGATGCCTCACGGTGCGAACTTCCGATTCGCTCGCATTGAACAGGTAGGCAAGCCTCCGGTCGGAGAAGCCCTTGCGCTTGAGCATGCGTAGCGTTGGTGCATCCACCTCCGCGAGCCGCTTGTCGTCGAGCTCCATCTCGAGATCGACGATCTCCTTGATCTGCGCGAGAAACCACGGATCGATATGCGTGAGCTGGTGCACCTCTTCCAGCGTGAATCCGTTCTCGAAGGCATCGCCCACGTACCAGATGCGCTCCGGCCCCGGTTCCCCGAGCTCCTTTTCGATTTTCTCGCGGTCGGTGGTCTTCTGGTTGAGTCCGTCGACGCCGACCTCGAGCCCCCTCAGTGCCTTCTGGAACGATTCCTGGAAGGTGCGGCCGATCGCCATCACCTCGCCCACCGATTTCATCTGCGTCGTCAGTCGGTCGTTCGCCTGGGGGAATTTCTCGAACGCGAAGCGCGGCACCTTGGTGACGATGTAGTCGATGCTCGGCTCGAACGAAGCCGGCGTCGCGCCGCCCGTGATCTCGTTCTTCAGCTCATCGAGCGTGTAGCCGATCGCGAGCTTGGCCGCCACCTTGGCGATCGGGAAACCGGTCGCCTTGGACGCGAGGGCGGAGGAACGCGAAACCCGCGGATTCATTTCGATCACGAGCATGCGCCCGTCTTTCGGATTGACGGCAAATTGCACGTTCGAGCCGCCGGTGTCGACGCCGATCTCCCGCAACACCGCGATCGAGGCGTCGCGCATGATCTGGTATTCCTTGTCCGTCAGCGTTTGCGCGGGCGCCACCGTGATCGAGTCGCCCGTATGCACGCCCATCGGGTCGACGTTTTCGATCGAGCAGACGATGATGCAGTTGTCCTTGCGGTCGCGCACCACCTCCATCTCGAATTCCTTCCACCCGATCACCGACTCCTCGATCAGCAGCTCGTGCGTCGGCGAGGTTTCCAGTCCGCGCTCGCAGATGGCGACGAATTCCTCGCGGTTGTAGGCGATGCCGCCGCCCGATCCCGCGAGCGTGAAAGAAGGCCGGATCACGGCGGGAAAACCGATCGCGGCCTGAACCTGCAGCGCCTCTTCCAGAGAGTGCGCGATCGTGGAGCGCGGGCAGGCCAGTCCGATTCTCGCCATGGCCTGCTTGAATTTCTCGCGGTCCTCGGCCTTGTCGATCGCCTCACTGCTCGCGCCTATCATCTCGACCCCGTATTTCTCCAGGACACCGTTCCGGGCAAGGTCCAGCGCGCAATTGAGCCCCGTCTGGCCGCCCATGGTCGGGAGCAGTGCATCGGGCCGCTCCCTGGCGATGACGGCCTCGATCATCTGCCAGTTCACCGGCTCGATGTAGGTGACATCGGCCATCTCCGGGTCGGTCATGATGGTCGCCGGATTCGAATTCACCAGGATCACCTTGTAGCCTTCGGCACGCAGGGCCTTGCAAGCCTGGGCGCCGGAATAATCGAACTCGCAGGCCTGGCCGATCACGATGGGCCCGGCCCCGATGATCAGGACGCTCTTGATGTCGGTGCGCTTAGGCACGCTTGCGTTCTTCCATCAGTTTTGCGAAGCGATCGAAGAGATACCCGATGTCGTGCGGCCCGGGACTCGCCTCGGGATGCCCTTGAAAGCAGAACGCCGGACGGTCGGTGCGCGCAAGGCCCTGCAAGCTTCCGTCGAAAAGCGAAACGTGGGTCGGTTTGAGATTCGCGGGAAGCGTGTCCGGGTCGACTGCGAAGCCATGGTTCTGGCTGGTAATGACCACCGTTCCGTTCTCCAAATCCTTCACCGGGTGGTTGGCGCCGTGATGGCCGAACTTCATCTTCACGGTCTTCGCGCCGGAGGCGAGTCCCATGAGTTGGTGGCCGAGGCAGATTCCGAACGTCGGAGTCCCGGTGTCGATGATCTGGCGGACCGCGCGGATGGCGTAGTCGCAAGGCTCGGGATCGCCCGGGCCGTTGGACAGAAACACTCCGTCGGGCTTGAGAGCTAGTGCGTCTGCAGCCGGGGCCTGCGCCGGAAGCACCGTAACGCGACAGCCACGTTCTACGAGCATGCGCAGGATGTTGCGCTTGATACCGTAGTCGTACGCGACCACGTGAAAGCGCGCTTCGGTGCCTTTGCCGAACCCGCCGCCGGTCCGCCATACGCCCTCGGACCATTCGTAGGACCTGGCGGTCGTCACCACCTTGGCCAAATCCATTCCCGCAAGTCCGGGAAACGCCCGAGCCGCCGCGAGCGCCTGCTCCGCATCGTCAGAACCTGCAAGGAGAGCGCCGTTCTGGGCGCCCTTTTCGCGCAGGATGCGGGTGAGCCGGCGCGTGTCGATGCCGGCAATGGCGACCACCTTGTTCGCTGCGAGAAACTCGGAGAGGCTGTGTTCAGCCCGCCAGCTCGAGACTGAAGGCGATAGATCGCGGACGACCAATCCCGTGGCAAACACCTTTCCCGACTCCATGTCCTCCCGGTTGGTCCCGGTATTGCCGATGTGCGGGTGGGTCAGAGTGACGATCTGGCGGCAGTACGAGGGATCCGTGAGGACCTCCTGATACCCGGTCATGGCGGTATTGAAAACCACTTCCCCCGAAGCGAGGCCGGTCGATCCAACCGACATGCCCCGGAAAACGGACCCGTCGGCCAATACTAGTAGAGCGGGCGGGGGGAGGGGCACGGCAGCAGGCTCATTTGTGGGGGCCAGACGTGCAGAGCGGGACCGGTTTTCGCCGGTCCCGCTCTACAACGAACTGCAAAAGTATACCGTGATTCCTCCTGCCCCACCAAACTTTCGGCGACCGGCTCCGCTTCTTCCTCGCGAGACGGCACCGCTTGCTAAACCGTGCCAGAATTGACGGCCTGCAATAGCAACTCCCAAGAAGGAGAACGTGACTACATCGCGCGCCTCGATCGGTGCCCTGTCCTCGGCCGAATTTCTGCCTCAGCGAGTATCGCTCCTTTACCGGCTGGCGGGAAAAGACGTCCCGGCCATCCTGGTGACTTCGGCCATCGCGGCATTTGCCCTTTGGGGCAACATCAGCGACAAGCTGCTGGTGGCCTGGTTGATCTGGCTGGTGCTGGCGAGCCTTGTGCGTGTTGCCCTCAATCGCGCCTACCGCCTTCGCCAGCCCGGGCCGGAAGGTGCAGCGCGCTGGGAGGGTTATTTCTGCCTCACGAGCGCGGCTATCGGTACCATTTGGGGCCTGACGGTGATGCTGCTCTACCCCGAGCACGGGCAGTTTCACGAAATCCTGATTCCGTTCCTCATCGGCAGCGTCGCAATGGGTTTGCCGCCGGCGCTCGCCCCCAGCCCCAAGTCGTTTGCTTGCCTGATCGTGCCGATTTTCGCGCCTTTGATCGGCCTGCTCTTTTCGCAGGGGGGTGCGTTCAACACCTCCGCCGGAATCCTGATACTGGTGTTTTCGGCGGTGCTCCTGGCGCTCTATCTGTCCGCCAACAGGGCGCTGACCGAAACGCTTCGTTTCGGACGGGAAAACGAACGCCTGCTCGAACAGGTCAAAGATGCCAAGGAGCGCCTGGACCTTGCGCTTCAGGCCGCCAATATCCTCATCTGGGACTGGGATGCGCGCAGAACCAGCGTTTTTCTGGGCGGTAGCTGGGCAGTCATCCTCAAAGTAGGCAAGGAAACCAGCGCCCTGACTCTGGACGAATTGGCGCAAATGGTCCATCCCGATGATCTTCCGAAAGTGAAGCAGGCGCTCGCCAATTGCCTGAACGGCGGAGAGTCCGAGTATGTCGCCGAGGCTCGCGTCAAGACCCTTGCCGGGGGCTGGATATGGAGTCTCTCCCGCGGCAGGGTGGTCGAGCGCGACGCGGGCGGCCGGGCGCTGCGCATGACCGGCGTCAACGTGGATATCGACGACCGCAAGCGCGCGGAGGCCGAGCTGCTCACCGCAGTCCAGCGTGAAAAGGAGCTCTCCGAGATGAAATCGAAATTCGTCTCGACTGCTTCGCACGAGTTCCGCACCCCGCTCGCGACCACGCTATCGTCGGCCGAATTGCTCGAGCATTACTCCGAGAGCCTGAGCCCGGCCGAGAAGCTCAACCTCCTGCAGACCATCCAGAGCAGCGCAAAACGCATGAGCGAGATGATCGACGACGTGCTCACGCTGGGCCGCGCCGAGTCCGGCGTGCTCAAGCTGAACCCGAGCAGCCTGAATCTCAGCGAGCTCTGCAGCAAGGTCGTGTCGGAGTTTCGCATTGCGCAAGGCAGGCAGCACGTCATCACCCTCGACGACCGCTTTGACCGCGCCGAAGCCTATATGGACGAGAGGCTGCTGCGGCACATCCTGAACAACCTCCTCTCGAACGCAGTGAAGTATTCTCCGCCGGGCAGCGAAGTGACCTTTTCACTCGCCCGACGCGAAGAGCAGGCGGCGATCGAGATTCAGGACCGGGGGATCGGCATCCCCGTGGAAGACCAGCCGCGGATGTTCGAGAGCTTTCATCGCGCCTCGAACGTCGAAAATCGCCCGGGCACGGGCCTGGGCCTTGCGATCGTGAAGAAGGCGGTGGAGCTTCACGGCGGCGCGATCGGCCTGACGAGCGCAGTCGGCTCCGGAACCCGGTTCACCGTGACGCTTCCTCTGCGGCCGGTCAAACAGCCTATCGGGGTGAGTTGATGGCCGACGAATCCGCAAAGAAAGTCCTCGTCATCGAGGACGAACCCAGCATCCGCAACAACATCATGCTGATGCTCAAGGTCGAGCACTACTCCGCATCCGGCGCGGAAAACGGCCGCATCGGCCTGGAGTTGGCGCGCCGCGATCCGCCGGACCTGATCCTGTGCGACGTAATGATGCCGGAGATGGACGGATTTGCCGTACTCGAGGCCTTGCGGGCGGAACCGCGTTTTGCCGAGATTCCTTTCATCTTCCTCACCGCGCTCGACGATCGCTCCAGCACGCGCCGCGGCATGAATCTGGGCGCAGACGACTACCTTCCGAAGCCTTTCACGCGCAACGAGCTGATGGAGGCCGTGAACAGTCGCCTGAAGAAATTTGAAAACCTGACGCAGGCGCTGACGGCGCGACTCGTCCCGCAGCAGGACCGCCTGACGCAAAAGTTTCGGGAAAAGATCTCCGGCGGCGACGGCACCGAAGCGCTCGAGGATGCCGAGCCCGGCACGCTGACAGGCAGGATCGCCCAGGCGACTGTGCTTTTCTCGGACATCCGCAACTTCACCACGTATTCCGAGCGGCTCACCAGCGACGAGATCGCCGAGCTGCTCAATGCCTATCTCGAGACTGCCTGCGCGCCGGTCATCCGCTGTCGCGGCGTCATCATGAAATTCATCGGTGACGGCATCATGGCCCTGTTCGAGGCGCCTCCGAACGAAAAGGGCGAGTCTCACGCACGCCGGGCGGTGCGCGCCAGCCTGGGCATGCAACTCGCCGCGCGCGAATTCCGCGATTGGGTCAAGCAGCGTCATGCCTCGCTGAACCTCCCCGAATTTTCCATAGGCATAGGTATGCACACCGGCGAGGTGCTGCTGTGTCATGTCGGCGTGCCGGGACGCGGTGAGCTCACGGCCGTCGGCGACAGCGTCAATATCGCTTCGCGCCTGGAAGGTCAGACCAAGGAGTTGGGCTGGGCGGTGGTCGCGAGCGAAGCGACGGTCAGCGCCGCCGGTTCGGCGGTCGTCATCGGCTCGCGCCGGACGGTCCAGTTGCGTGGACGCAGTCACCCCACCGAGGCATCCGAAATCATCGGCATCGCCGCGGGCGACGACGACAAGGCTTCGGTGCAGATACCGGAGGACATGCGCGAGGCGCTTGCCGCAAATGCCCGGATCGCCGCCGACGCCGCGAAAGCCGCCTTGGGCATCACTTTGAGCATCATCACGAGCGAATTCGGTGACAAGCGCATTACGGTCCAGGGGTATCACGTCCTCTCGAAGATCGGTCAGGGCGGTTCCTCGGTGGTCTATCTCGCCGAGCGGGAAAGCGACCGGCAGCAAGTCGTCCTCAAGATCCTCAATGCCACCAGCGGTCTGAACGAAACCCTGCTGCAGCGCTTCGTGCAGGAGTTCGACATCATCTCGTCGATCGATCACCCCAACGTGGTCAAGATCTACGACCGCGGTTTCAGCGACCGCCACGCGTACATCGCCATGGAGTATTTTCCCTCGGGCAGCCTCGCCGAAATCATTCCCAACGGGCTGAACGCACGGCAATCCCTGTCGCTGCTCGCGCAGGCTGCAAACGCGCTGCGCGAGATTCACAACCGCGGCATCATCCACCGCGACATCAAGCCCGCCAATCTCATGGCACGCTCCGACGGCAGCATCGCTCTGGCCGATTTCGGCATCGCCAAGCGCCTAGGAGAGGACCTGGGGCGCACGCGGCAGGGCGAACTCTACGGCACTCCCTACTACGTTTCTCCGGAACAGATCGAAGGCCGTCCGGCGACGGTGCAGTCCGATATCTACTCCCTGGGAGTCATTTTTCACGAATTGCTGACGGGTCAGCGCCCATTCGAGGCCGAATCCGTGTCGGGAGTGATCGCGCAGCACGTCAGTGCGCCGCGGCCGAAGCTCCCCGACACGCTGACCGAGTATCAGCAGCTGCTCGACCGGATGATTGCAGTCAACCCCGGCAACCGCTACCAAAGCGCCGATGAACTGCTCGACGCCATAGACCACGTATGGACGCAGCAGGCCCTGCGGACGCTGAAACACACAAGCTGAGGAAGCGCGGGCCCCGCCTACCGAAGTCCGAGCACGTCTTGCATGTCGTACAGGCCGGGCGCCTTCTCCTTGAGGAAGCGGGCGGCGCGAAGCGCTCCGAGGGCGTACGTGGCGCGACTGGCCGAACGCACGGTGATTTCAAGGCGTTCGCCCTCTCCGGCAAACATGACCGTGTGCTCACCCACGATATCGCCGCCGCGAAGGGCGTGAAACCCGATCGACTTGGGATCGCGCTCACCGACCTCCCCTTTGCGCCCGTGCACGGCGGTGCGCGCCAGATCCCGGCCGAGGGCGCGCGCGATCACCTCGCCGAATTTGAGTGCCGTGCCCGAGGGCGCATCGATCTTGTGTCGATGATGCGCTTCGACGATCTCCACGTCGTAGGTA
>Ga0193726_1000958_pt1 | contig 25568 bp, 24 predicted proteins | sample H2c1metaG_FD_144928 | JGI IMG/M metagenome (GOLD analysis project Ga0193726, IMG submission 144928) | Soil microbial communities from a riparian zone of the East river system, Colorado, United States - H2c1 | ecosystem: Environmental > Terrestrial > Soil > Riparian zone | place: USA: East River...
TCTCCTACAACACCAAATACATGAGCGAGGACGAGGCCAAGACCTGGAATTCGCTGTTCCTGCCCAAGTACAAGGGCAAGGTCGCGCTATTCGACTGGTACCTGCCGAACATGAGCAATGCCAGCCTGGCGGTGAGTCCGAACAATCAGGCGCCCTACGATATTTCCGACGCCGAGCTTGCCAAGGTGAAGGAGTGGCTGTTCAAGCTGCGGCCGCAGATCAGCGTGTTCAGCGAGCAGAATCAGGGCCTGGTCAATGCGCTGATCAACGAGGATGCCTGGGTGACGCCGACCGGCGACATGGAGATCACCTTGATCGGCGCCGGGCACAAGAACTTCGCCTCGACCGTGCCGGACGAGGGCAGTATCCGCTGGAGCGAAGCGGCGGCGCTTTGCGCCGACAGCAAGAACAAGGACCTGGCGCTGAAGTGGATCGAATATATGAGCGGTCCCCGCGTGCAGTCCGAGCTGGTCTACACCAAGGGCTTCAAGGCGCGCGCGCCCAACATGAAGGTCACGAAGTTCTGGAACGAGGAACAGACCAAGCTGATGAGCTATGTGCCCGATCCCAAGCATCCGGGCCAGATGCTGGTCGAGACGCTGATCGACAAGAGCGTGCCGCGCGGCCTGCCGGTGAAGCAGCCCGACAAGACCTGGATCGCGATCTACAACGAGTTCAAGACCAGCAAGGGCTGATGGCCGCGAGCCGGCGGGCGTCGCCCACGATGCTCGCCGGTTCGTGGCCGGCGTCTGTATGCCGATGAATGCCGTTCCCGACATTGCCCCGCCGCCGCCGCAGGTCGATCTCGAGCTTCGCGGCATCGCCAAGAATTTCGGCGACTTCGTCGCGCTCGAAGCGGTCGATCTGTCGATCGAACGCGGCGAGTTCATCGCCATCATGGGGCCGAGCGGCTGCGGCAAGACCACGCTTCTGCGCATCGTCGCCGGCCTGGAATCGATGTCGAGCGGCCGGCTGCTGCTGCGCGGCCAGGACATCTCGGCGCTGCCGGTGCACAAGCGCAGCACCCGGCTGGTGTGGCAGAACTTCGCGCTGTTTCCCCATCTCAACGTCCGCCGCAACATCGCCTTTGGCCTGACGCTCGGCCGTCACGACAAGGCGGCGGTCAAGGCCAAGGTCGACGAGATCGCCGGGCTGGTCCAGCTCGGCCAGTTCCTTGATCGCCGGGTCAGCCAGCTTTCCGGCGGTCAGAAGCAGCGCGTCGCCATTGCGCGCGCCCTCGTCACCGAACCGGAGATCCTGCTGCTCGACGAGCCGCTGAGCGCCCTCGACGCCCACCTGCGCATCCGCATGCAGAGCGAGATGAAGCGCCTGCAGCAAAAGCTCGGCCTCTCTTTCCTCTACGTCACGCACAATCAGAGCGAGGCCTTTTCCATGGCCGACCGCGTGGTGGTGATGAACAAGGGACGGATCGAGCAGTTCGGCCCGCCGGAGGAAATCTACACCCGTCCCAAGACGCATTTCGTGGCCGAGTTCGTTGGCAGCAACAACATCTTCGACGGCAAGGTCGTCGATGTGCGGGACGGCCTGATCATGGTGCAGTGCGCCGATGCGATCATCAGCGCCGCATCAGGTGAACGACCGCCCGGCAAGGGCTCGACCGTTTCCCTGGTGGTGCAGGCCGACAAGGTCCGAGGCCACCCGATCGGCGTCCCGGGGGAGAACAGCCTCAGCGCCGTCCTGTCGGGACGCGAGTTCACGGGCTCGCAGGTCATCTACTACCTAGAGACCGCCCGCGGCGGCGAGTTGAAGATGGTGGCACAGGAGCCGTTCAGCCAGACCGGGCGCGCCGCCATCAACATGGCGATGCAGCTCTACTGGTCGCCGGCCGATACCGTCGTGCTGCGTCCGAACATCGTGCCGGGCGTGGAGAACATGCCGGGCCGTCGGTCGTACGTGGCGCTGGGCACCTGATCGTGGCCGCGACCGGCGCCACTCGACCCATCCCGGCCGGCATGGCGGAGGCGGCCGGCGGCGGCTTCAGTGCAATGAAGGTCGTGGGAATCGGCGTCCCGCTCGTCTATTCGCTCACCTTCTTCGCAGCACCGCTGGTCTTCCTCGTCGTGCTCGGTTTCTGGCTGGTCGAGGACTTCCAGGTCGTTCCGGCCTTCTCCCTGGAAAACTACCTCGACATCGCCCAGCACATGTTCGCCAAGTCGAACTATGCGCTGGCCATTGTCCAGTCGCTGTGGGTGTCGCTCAGCACCGCCTTCTTCGCCGTGCTCGTGTGCTATCCGATGGTGCTGGCCATCGTCTACGTGGCCCCGCGGTCCCGCCATCGGCTGCTCCTCATGCTGGCGGTCGCGCCGTTCTGGAGCAGCTACGTACTGCGGCTGTTCTCCTGGCAGATCCTGCTGGCCAACAAGGGCATCATCAACTCAGGCTTGGCGTGGGCCGGGTTCGAGAACCTGCAATTCCACCTGCTCTATACGCAGATCGCGACGCGCATCGGCCTGATCCACTATCTGGCGCCGATCCTGATCGTGGTGCTCTACGTCACGCTGGCCAACATCGATCGCGACCTGATCCAGGCGGCGCGCGATCTCGGCGCCACCCGCTGGCAGGCTTTTCGCCGTGTCATCCTGCCGATGAGTCGCACCGGCCTGCTGGTGAGCGCGAGCTTCGCCGCCATCGTGAGCTTCGGCGACGTCCTGTCGGGCGCGCTGCTGGGCGGCGGCGTCGGCAGCTCGGTGCTGGGCTCGGTGCCGCTGTTCTCGAACATGATCATGAGCGAGTACGCGAGCTCGACCAACCTGCCGCGCACCTCGGCGCTGGCGATGATCCTGGTGCTGGTCATGGTCCTGATGCTGGCGGGCGGTGCGGCATTGGCCGAGCGCGGCAAGGTCGACGCGGGCTGACATGGCCTCCGCTGTCCGTCCTCTCGATCCCCTCGCCGCCGACGGGCGCTGGTGGCGCGCCGCCGGCCGCCTCTACATGGCGCTCGGCTACTTCTTCCTGGTGCTGCCGATCGTCACGATGATCGTCTTCTCCTTCCAGAAGGGCCAGTTCGCCAGCATTCCTGGCCAAGGCTGGACGCTGCAATGGTACGGCAAGCTGTTCGCCGACGGCACGCTCCTCGAAGCCTTGCGCAACAGCCTCATCGTCTCGCCGCTGGCCGCCACCGGCGCCTGCGTCCTGGGCTTTCTCGCCGCCTATTCGATCCACCGCTTCCGCTTCTGGGGTCGCGGCGCCTTCTCGGTGCTGCTGGTCCTGCCGGTGCTGATCCCGCCTTTGATCCTGGGCGTCGCCTTTCTCGGCCTGCTGTCGCGTATCGGCCTGCAGGGACAGCTGCTGAGCGTGATCCTGACCCACATGGTCATCGTCACCGCCCCCGCCATGGCGGTGATCCAGCTCCGGCTGGGCCAGATGCCGAGCTCGCTGGAGGAGGCGGCCTGGGACCTGGGCGCCACCGAGTTCCAGACGCTTTACAAGGTCGTGCTGCCCTTCGCCCTGCCGGGCATCGCCGGCGGCTGGCTGCTCGCCTTCACCTTCTCCTTCGACGAATTCATCGTCGCCTGGTTCGTCTCCGGATTCGAGCAGACCCTGCCGGTCGCCGTCTATGCCTACATCGTGGGTTCGGTCGATCCTTCGCTGAACGCCGTCGGCAGCATCGTGTTCGCCCTGTCGATGCTGTCGCTGATCGGGGTCGAGCTGCTGCTGTTCCCGATTCTGCTGTCGCAATACCGCTCGGCCGATAGCTGAGCCGCCGTCAGTTGACGCGCCGGTTGTGCCCCTTCCAGGCCGGCATGTCGCTGCCGTAGCGGTTGATCCCGACATCCATGCTGGTGCAGCGCTTGTGGATGGCGGCGAAATGCGGATGGAAGGCCGCGTTCTCCTGCTCGATGGCCGAGTGCACCGGCAGATAGGCCGCCCACGCCTCGCGCAATTCTCCCAGCAGGTCGGACTCGTTGACCTTCACCAATCTGCCGTCCTTCACCACGACATCGCCATTCACCATCACAGTCTCGATCGAGCTGCCGTTCTCGCAATAGACCAGATGGTTGCGCAGATCGTTGCGCGGCGTGAACGGCGCGGTGTTGAGGTCGAGGATCACCAGGTCGGCCTTCTTGCCGGCTTCCAGCGAACCGGTCTGGTGGCCGAGCAACGCGCTCTTCGCGCCCTTGATGGTCGCGCATTCGAGGACTTCGGAGGCTGCGATCCAGGTGTCGTAGTCGGGTGAGCTGACGGAGTGCAGGAGGCCCGCGGCATGCATCACGTCGAACATGCGTGGCGTGTCGTTGCTGCAGATGCCGTCCGATCCCAGCGCCACGTTGACGCCGCCATCGAGCAGCTTGCGCAGCGGCGCGATGCCGGCGCCGAGCTTCTGGTTGGAGATGACGTTGTGCACGATCGAACAGCCGGCATCGCCCATCAGCTCGATGTCCTCGTCGGTTACCCAGATCGAATGCGCGATCGTCGTGCCCGCATGCAGCAGGCCGAGATCGTGCATGTAGCGGATCAGGGTCTTGCCGTGGAACTCGGGTCCGGTCACCGCTTGCGTCTTGGTCTCCAGGATATGGGTGTGGAAGGGCGACCCGATCGACCGCGCCAGCTCGTCGGCGGCCAGCATCAGCTCCTCGGTGCAGCGCTGCGGCGCGGACGGCGCGATCATGAAACGCAGGCGGCCGGCGCGATCGTGGAAGCGCGAAGCCGCTTCCTTGCAGAAGGCGAGATAGTCGCCGAGCCCCGGCGTCGCCAGCGCGTTCGCCTTGGCCTTGAGGTCGGCGGGGATCATCTCGTGGGCGAAGGGGATCGTGTCGAGGAACGGCCGGTCCATGATGTGGCCCGAGACGTTGGCGCGTAGCCCGACATCGTCATAGGCCTGGAAGACCTGCCCAAGCTGGTCGAGCGACTGGCCGCCCAGTTCGTAGACGTCGTCGACCAGGGTGGTGACGCCGTTCCGGAGCGATTCCATCGCCACCACCATCGACCGCAGATAGATCAGCCGGTCGGAGGGCGGCGTGGCGCCCAGGATGGGGTAGCAATAGAGCATCCAGAGCTCGAGCGGCATGTTGTCGTAGCGGCCCTTGAACAATGCCTCGCCGGAGTGCAGGTGCCCGTTTACTAGGCCGGGCATGACCAGCCGGTCGCGTCCGCTAATTTCTCGGTCGGCCGCCTGCGGGCCGAGGTCGGGACCGATCGCCTTGATGCGGTCGGCCTCGATCAGGATGTCGCCGGTGAACGGCGTGCTGCCATGGGCCGGATCCATGGCGATGATGGTGGCTTGGCGAATGAGCGTGGACATGCGGTCTGTTTTCCTCCGATTCAGCGCGTCGGGCGGGTCATCAGGGCCACGGACTGGCCGCTGTCGACCCACTCCTTGATGACGGCGTAGGCTTCGGCTGCCATGAGCTGTAGTGCCGGGGTCGACCGCTCGCCGATCGGACGGCTGACGTCGTGCGTCAGGCCATCGATCGGCATCATGTGGGCCGTGTCGGCCAGCGCATTGGCGTAGAAGACGCGGTCGATCCGAGCCCACCAGATGGCCGCGACGCACATCTCGCAGGGCTCACAGCTCGTATAGATGTCGCAGCCCGACAGATCGAATGTGCCCAGCCGCTTGCAGGCGTCGCGGATGGCCGCCACCTCGCCATGCAAGGTGGGATCGTGGTCGATCAGCACGGTGTTGCAGCCTTCGCCCACGATCCGGCCGTCCTTGACGACCACGGCAGCGAAGGGCGCGGCGCCGATCTCCTGCATCTTGCGGCGGCCGAGCTCGATGGCGTAGCGCATGAAGTCGGCGTCGGTCATGGCGGGCTCCTGGCGATCGGCCGGTACGGAGCAAACAGCGTGCCTTGGCATGTGGCTTGCTGCGACCTCCTCCACACACATGGATTGCAGGGGAGTTGGCGATGTCCAAGGCTGCGGTTCCTGTCATCGATATTTCGCCCTATCGCGGGGCCGACGCGGCCGCCCGGCGCGCCCTGGCGGTGGAGGTCGACCAGACCTGCCGCGAGATCGGCTTCATGGTGATCTCCGGGCACGCCATCGATCCCGACCTGATCGCGGCCGTGGAGGACGTCAGCCGGACCTTCTTCGATCTGCCGCTCGAGGAGAAAATGCAGATCGTCCGGCCCGCGCCTGACGTAACGCGCGGCTATATGCCGATGAAGGCCGAGGTCCTGGTGCGCAGTCGCGGCGGCACGGCGCAGGGCGATCTTAACGAGAGCCTGATGATCGGCCCGGTCGACGTCACGGACGCGCCCTACTACACGTCGCCGGCGGCGGGACGGCATTTCGCCAAAAACCTCTGGCCGGAGCGGCCGCCGGGGCTGCGGCAGGTCTATGAAAACTACTACCGCGTCATGGACGCGCTCGCGATCGACCTCATGCGCCTGTTCGCGCTCGCCCTCGACCTGCCCGAGCGCTACTTCGACCCAAGCGTCGATCGCAGCATCAGCCGGCTCAGGGTGCGCAACTATCCGGCGCCGGCCGAGATGCCGGAACCGGGCCAGCTGCGCGCCGGGGCGCACAGCGACTATGGCAGTCTCACCATCCTGAAGACCGAGGACCGGCCGGGCGGCCTGCAGGTGCTGGGCAAGGATGGCGCGTGGCTCGACGTGCCGCATCTGCCGGGCTGCTTCGTCGTCAATATCGGCGACATGCTGGCGCGCTGGACCAACGACCGCTGGGTCTCGACCCTGCACCGCGTCGTCAATCCGCCGCCCGATCGCGTGGCCGAAAGCCGCCGGCAGTCGGTGGTGTTCTTCCAGAACCCCAACTACGACGCCGTTGTGTCCTGCCTGCCGAGCTGCGCCGACGGGGCGAACCAGCCGAAGTATCCGCCGACCACCGCCGGCGGCCATCTGCGCGAGAAGTTTTTAAGCACGCAGCAGGCCATCGCTTACGTCGACTGACGCTCCTGCCGTCGCCTTTTGAGAACGAGCGCCGATAATTGCGCTTGACCTAGAGTGCGCTCTAGCTTGTTCACTGCAGGCAGGAGGCGCGCCATGCCGCACAGTCTGCATATCGGAGAAGTCGCGACCCGCACGGGACGCAGCGTCCATGCCATCCGCTGGTACGAGGCGCAGGGCCTGGTGCCCGGCGTCGAGCGCGACGGCGGCGGCCGGCGGGTCTACACCGAGCATCACGTCGGCTGGCTCGAGTTCATGGACCGGCTGCGCGGCACCGGCATGTCGGTGGCGCAGATGCGGGCCTACACGGCGCTGGTGAAGAAGGGCAGTGGTGCGCTCGACGAGCGCCGCACCTTGCTCCGGGCCCATCAGGCGCGCGTGCTCGAAAACATCGCGCGCTGGACCGAGGCGCTGACCCTGATCGAAGCCAAGCTCGAATTCTACGACGAATGGGTCGCCAAGGGCGCGCGGCCGGCGGTCGGGCCGCATCGCCGCGTATGGCGGGCCGCGCAGCGCCACCGCAAGGGGCCGCAGAAGGCGCGATGAGCATGCCAACCGAAACAGTCGAGATCGGCCTCACGGTCAACGGCCGGTCGCATCGCCTTGCCGTGCCGGCCTCGGCCACCTTGCTCGATGTGCTGCACGACTGCCTGTCGCTCGCCGGCACCAAGAAGGGCTGCGACATGGGTTCGTGCGGCGCCTGCACCGTGCTCTTGGACGGACGGCGGGTGAATGCCTGCCTGGCACTGGCGGCGCAGCAGGACGGTCGGGAGATCTTGACCATCGAAGGCGTCGCCCGCGACGGCGCGCTGCATCCGCTGCAAGCGGCCTTCATCGCCCGCGACGCGCTGCAGTGCGGCTACTGCACGCCGGGCCAGATCATGTCGGCCTTGGGCCTGATTGCCGAAGGCGGCGCCCAGAACCGCACCATTGGCGATGCCGAAATCCGTGAGAACATGAGCGGCAATCTCTGCCGTTGCGGTGCCTACGCCAACATCGTGTCGGCCATTGTGGATGCCGCGAGCAGCCCCACATGACCAGTCCCTTCGCCTACGCCCGCGCCGCCGACGAGCGGGACGCGGTGCGGCTCGCCGCCCAGCCCGGCGCCGCCTTCCTGGCCGGCGGCACGGATTTTCTACCGCTCTGGAAGGCGGGCCTCGCAGCACCCAGCCGCGTCATCGATATCGGCCGGCTCGCCCTGGACCGCATCGAGGTGTGCGACGACGTGCTGGTGATCGGCGCCCTCGTGCGCCTGGCCGACGCCGCCGGCCATCCGTCGATCCAGCGCGAGCTGCCGGGGCTTGCCCAGGCCCTTTTGGCCAGCGCCTCGCCGCAGGTGCGCAACATGGCGACGGTCGGCGGCAACCTGATGCAGCGCACGCGCTGCCTTTATTTCCGCGGCGCCGACTTCGCCTGCAACAAGCGCGCGCCCGGCTCGGGCTGCAGCGCGCTCGAGGGCGAGAACCGCCAGCATGCGATCCTGGGCACGAGCAGCGCCTGCGTTGCCACCCATCCGTCCGATCTCGCCGTCGCCCTGGTGGCGCTAGGCGCGATCCTGCGCTTGCGCGGGGCGTCGGGCGAGCGGCGCGTCGCGCTGGAAGACTTCTTTCTGTTGCCCGGCGACACGCCCGAACGCGAGACCGTGCTGATGGCCGGCGAACTCCTGGTCGCCGTCGAGGTGCCGCGCACGCCCCGGCGCTCAGCCTATCTCAAGCTGCGCGACCGGGCCTCGTTCGAGTTCGCCGTCGTGTCGGCCTGTGTGGCCGCCGAAGTGCGGGACGACCGGATCGCAACGATCCGCCTCGCCGCGGGCGGCGTAGCGACCATGCCGTGGCGCCTGAAAGCCTGTGAAGCAGCTCTCGCCGGCGCGCACCTCGACGACGCCGTGCTGCGCGCCGCCTCGGCTCTCGCCGCCGAGGGCGCGCGGCCGCTTGGCGGCAACGGCTTCAAGGTCGAGCTGCTGCAGCGCACGGTGCATCGCCTGCTCGCCGACGTACTGATGGGAGACGATCGATGACTGCACCAGCTTCTCCTCCCTTTCGCGGAGTCCGCGAAGGGGAGGTGTCGCCGTCATACGGCGACGGAGGGGTCATAAGCCTCGGTGAGGTTGCTCATGACCCCTCCGCCCCCTCCGGGGGCACCTCCCCGCGCTACGCGCCGGGAGGAACGACGGTGGCTCCGCCGCGCCTTGAAGCTTCGCTCAAGGTAACGGGCGCTGCCCGCTATCCCGGCGAGATGCCCATGGAAGGCCTGCTGCACGCAGCACTGGTCACCGCACCGATTGCGCATGGCCGCGTGCTGCGCATCGACACGGCGAAAGCCCGCACCCTGCCAGGTGCGGTCGATATCCTGACGCACGAGAACGCCGACCGCCTGCCGCCGACTGAGTACCTGATGCTCCTGCAGGAGCCGGTCGTTCACCACGCCGGCCAGCCGGTGGCGCTGGTCGTCGCCGAGACGGCCGCGATCGCCCGCCGGGCGGCGGCTTGCATCGACGTGGCGTACGAGGGGCTGCCCGCCGTCACCTCCATCGCTCAGGGCGTGGTCGACGCCTTTGCCCCCAAATCTGCCGGCCGCGTGCCGACCGACAGCCGGCGCGGCGATCCCGAGCGTGCGCTGGCCGAGGCCGAGATCGTGATCGACCGGCACTACACGACCCCGGTCAACAACCACAATCCGATGGAGTTGAACGCGGCGATCGCGTCCTGGGAAGACGACGGGGTTATCGTCCATTCGACGACGCAGTCGGTGTTCGGCACGCGCCGCATCGTCGCCCATTGCTTCGGCCTGCCGCTCGACAAGGTACGGGTGATCGCGCACCACGTCGGCGGCGGCTTCGGCGGCAAGACCTACGGCTGGTTCCCCTGCCTGATGCTGTGCGTCATGGCGGCGCGACGCGCGGGCCGGCCGGTCAAGCTCGAGCTGACGCGGCCGCAGATGTTCACCCTGGTCGGCCGGCGGCAGGATTCTCTCCAGCACGTCCGGTTGGGCGCCGCGCGCGACGGCCGGCTGACGGCGATCGTGCACGACACGATCGCCCAGACCTCGCCCTTCGGCGACTACGCCGACGCCAACGGCTGGTCGGCGCGTACGCTTTACGCTTGCGCCAACGTCGCGACCACCCATCGGCTGGTGCGGGTCAACGCCCCGCAGCCCAAGCCGATGCGCGGGCCGGGCCTTGGCACCGGCAGCTTCGCGCTCGAAACGGCGATGGATGAGCTCGCCGAGTCGCTCGACCTCGATCCGGTCGAGCTCCGCCTGCGCAACTACGCCGACCGCGACCAGCAGGCCGACCTGCCGTGGTCGAGCAACGGCCTGCGCGACTGCTATCGCGTCGCCGCCCGCGCCTTCGACTGGGAGAAGCGGCCGCGCGGCATCGGCACGATGCGCGAGGGTCATTATCGCATTGGCTGGGGCATGGCTGCGTCGTCCTTCCCGGTCTTCCGCATGGCCTCGCAGGCAGCCGTCGCCATCGGCCGCGACGCGCGCGTCGTCGTGCGCTGCGGCACGCAGGATATCGGCACCGGCACCTACACCGTCCTGGCCCAGCTCGCCGCCGAGACGCTGGGCGTCCCGCTGGCCCAGGTCGCCGTCGAGCTCGGCGACACGCTGCTTCCCGAAGGACCCTATTCCGGCGCCCACCTCGCGACCGCGAGTTTTACGCCGGCCGTCGAGGAGGCAGCACACGCCTTGCGCCGCCGCCTGATCGAGCGCGCCGCCGCCGATCCGCTCTCGCCGCTCTTCGGCGCTCCGGCCGACCAGATGACGATCGATGACGGGTTGATCCGCAGTCGCGCCGGCAATCGCTCGGAGAAGCTCGCCGACCTGCTCGAGCGCTCAGACGACGGGCTTGAAGCGACCGCCAGTGCCCAGCCCGACGACAAGGCGACCCATAGCGCCAGCGGCTTCGGCGCGGTGTTCGCCGAGGTACGGGTCGATCCCGAGCTGGGCGAGGTGCGCGTGACGCGGCTGACCGGTGCCTATGCGGCGGGGAGGGTACTCAATCCGCTGCTGGCCAAAAGCCAGCATATCGGCGGCCTGGTCTGGGGCATCGGCCTGGCGCTGCACGAAGCGACGATCATGGACCGCAGGCTGGGCCGGATCGTCAACGACAACCTCGCCGACTACCTGATCCCGGTCCATGCCGACATGCCGCGCTTCGATGTGCATCTCGTGCCCGAGGACGACCCGCATCTCGCGAGCGGCATCAAGGGCATCGGCATGCTGAGCGTCGTGGGCGTGGCCGCGGCGATCGCCAATGCCGTCTACCACGCCACCGGCCGGCGCATCCGCGATCTTCCCATCAGGTTGGAGCACTTTTTGTAGGCGGAACCGCGATCGGGCTTACCGGCCGCCGCGCCGCCAGCGGCGCGTTGCGGATCGAGTCGAGATTGATCTCCGGCATGGCCACGCTGAGGCCCTGCAAGACGCCGTTGGCCAGTTCGTTGTAGCGGTCGAAGTGTCGACGCAGGCGGCCGCGCCAGGCGAATTCGCCGCCGTTGGCGTGCAGCTCGAAGACGTGCTCGCGATGATCGAGCGCCGATCCGACGTGGTCCCACGCCATCTGCAGCAGGGCCGCCCGCTGCTTGGCGGTGTAGCCGCCGCCCGCGAACGACTCCTCCAGGCCGCCGGCCAGGGCCGGGTCGGCGAGATCGCGGTCGGTCGGCGCCACGACCAGGGAGGAGCCCGGCAGGATGCGCAGGATCTCGGCCATCCGCCGGCGCGCCTTCAGCATCGCCAGGCTGCCGGCGGCGAGATGGCCGTGATTGGGCGAGCAATAGCCCTCGGCCGTGAACTCCGGGTCGAGTTCCGTGGCGGTCAGGCAGCTGCGCACGGTCTGGACGTCGGTGATGAGGTCGAGCAGGTACTCGATGGTCGGCTCGTGCGCCGCCAGCCCCATCGCCTGGGTGCAGGCGAGCGCCAGGCCCAGTGTGAACTCGGCTTTCGCCAACCAGCAATGGAGCTGGTGCCAGAACAGCCAGCGTGCCACCGGCTCGGGCGACGGCTCGGTGAGAAAGACGCGGTTCCACGGCACGGCCACGTCGTCGAACCACATCTGCCCGTCGAGCTCGTCGAAGCGGCTGCTGAGCGGCGCTGCGAACGGGTTGGCGTCGCGTGCCGAGGCCTTGCGGCAGATCACCGTCACGCCGGGCGCATTCACCGGGACGACGAAGGTTGCGCGCTGGCCCTTGAGGTCGACGCCATTGACCGCGCCGACATAGACCTCCTCGGCGAAGGCTGGACTGGTCAGCATGCCGATTTTGCCGCGGATCACGACGCCGGCGTCGGACTGCCCGACGATCCTGAGCGCGGCCCGCTCGGCGGGATCCTCGCGCAGACGATAGCCGATCGTGGCGGCGCCCGCGGCAAAGGTCAGGAAGCGGCCGGTGCGCGCGATCTCCGCGCGATAGGCTTCGGCATTGGCGACCTGTTCCGGCGGCGCCTTGCCGAGACCGACCGCGTGCAGGACGCCGAGCGCGATGAGATGGCCATAGGCTGGCGTATGGGTGATGTTGCCGGCGCTGGGGAAGGTGGTCGCCGAGAAACAGCGCCCCATGCGGCGGAGGTCGTCGGCGCTCCGCGGCACGAGATAGCTGACCGGCCGGCGCACGCCGCCTTCGTCCGGCGGCATGAGCACGATGTCCTGCCATTTCGCATCGAAGTGCCGGTCGTACCAGGCGACATATTCGTCGACCATCGGCTGCGTGGCGGGATGCGTCGTGACGTCGTCGACAAGCCCCTCGCCCAGCACCCAGACGCGGCGGCCGTCGCGCAGGCTTTCGCGGTAGTCGGCACCTGTTCGCATCGAGGACATGGAGGGTCTCCGGCTGGTTGGACGATGGTTGCGACTATGGCCAATCTGCAGCGGATATCGCAAATCTCGGATGGTAGGTTTGAACACGGGTCAGGGCGGAAAGCCGATCCGGACGAGGCAACGTGGTCACGGCGAGCCAACAGAAGCTCATCGATGAAATCGGCAAACTCCTTGATGAAGAAGGACGGGTAGAGGCTGTTTGGCTTGCCGGGAGCCTCGGCCGTGGTCAGGGCGATAGCTTCAGCGACGTCGACCTGTTGGTTCTTGTCGAGGATGGGACCTTGACCGAGGTTTCGTCTGCGCTCGTAGCGAGACTTTCGACCGTTGTCCGTGCTGTACACGTGAACAAGTTGTTCGGCGGGCGCGTGTTGAATGTCGTGACAGCCGACTGGCAGCGGTTTGACCTCAGCTTCATCCAGCGCGAAGACCTCGCTCGGCACAATGGCGCGCTTCTCAGATCACTGTTCAACAGGAGCGGACAGACTCCGCCCGTAGAGCCTGAGATGCCCTACCGGCCAGCGCCGGAGCAGCTGCTCAAGCTGGTTCAAGAGTTCATCCGCGTTCTGGGCTTGGCCGTCGTGGTCGTAGGGCGAGAAGAATACGCCGTGGCACTGTCCGGCATCGAGCACCTGCGCCGTATGACGTTCGATCTCATGATGGAGGAAAACAGAGTGGCTCTTGGGAGGCGGGGCGGAGCACTGCACCGAAATTCTCTGCTGGATGCCGAACAACGCGCGCAACTCGAATCGTTGCCGCCGCTCGTGGCCCAGCGGGCAAGCGTAATCGAGGGTCATCGCGCGTTGGCGGAGCTTTTCCTTCCCAGAGCACGCCGACTTGCTGCGGAGATCGCGATGGTTTGGCCAAGTGACTTCGAGGAAGCAACGCGACGATATCTTGAAGCCAATTTGCAGGTGCGCCTTTGAGTTTCGCCAGTTTGGACAGGCGCCGCTAAGGGTCTTTAAATAAACTACGATTGGCTGACATCAATGACTGCGCGGCTTCGACTGTCGAGGGTGCCATTGCGGTCGAGCAACAAAGCGGGGGCCATCGTGGATGTTCTGTCACCGGAGTGGATCCACGGCCTGATTCATACCTATGGCCTTTGGGCCCTCTTCACGGTGCTCGCCTTGGAGAGCATGGGTCTTCCCGCGCCGGGCGAGACCGCCCTGGTAGCGGCAGCCCTCTACGCCCAAAGGACGCAGCAGCTCGATATCAGCGCTGTCGTGCTCGTCGCGGCCGCCGCCGCCATCACCGGCGACAACATTGGCTACCTGATCGGCCGCACGATCGGCATCCGTCTGGTCGCGCGCTTCGGCCGATACGTCGGACTCCATGAAGCGCGGCTCAAGGTCGGCCAGTATCTGTTCCTGCGACACGGCGGCAAGATCGTCTTCTTCGGCAGGTTCGTCGCCTTCCTGCGGACCTTCGCTGCTCTCCTTGCCGGTATCAACCGCATGCCCTGGCCACATTTCCTGGTCATGAACGCGTTCGGCGGAATTTGCTGGGCGGCGCTGTTCGGCGGCGGCGCCTGGCTGATCGGCGCGGAAATGAAACGCGTGGCCGGGCCGGTCGGCTTTGTGTTGCTGATCGTGGCGATTGGCTTGGTGGCCGTCGGCATCTTCTACTTTCGCCGCCATGAAAAAGAGCTGGAGCGGCGCGCGGAGGCGGCCTTGCCGGGGCCGTGGCTTGGGATCTGGAATCGCAAGAGTTCTTGACCTCGAAAATCGGCAAGCGAATTGCCGTTGCGCTGGGTTGCTGCAATTGTCGGGGATTCATTGCAATATCGCTGCGACAAAACAAGAAAGTCCCAGGAGGAACCCCTGTCCAAGATCGCCAACCTCGCGACCGCGTTGTTTGTCGCCGCTCTCAGCGCCGCCGTAGCGCCCGCCGCCGGCGCCTGGACGCCGACCAAGCCGATCGAATTCATCGCCACCGCCGGTCCGGGGGGCGGAACCGACAATTTTGCCCGCGCCGTGCAGTCGATCATCGTCAAATACAAGATGACCGACCAGCCGATCGTCGTCGTCAACAAGCCGGGCGGCAGCGGCGCGGAAGGCTACACTTACGCCAAGGCAGCACCAGGCGATCCCTATCGCGTGGTGTTCGGCACCTCCAATGCCTGGCAGCAGCCGATGGTGTCGAAGGTGCCGTTCAAGCACACCGACTTCACGCCAATCGCCGCCATGGTGCAGGACGAGTTCCTGCTCTGGGTCAAGGAGGACGCGCCCTACAAGACGGTCCAGGAATATCTCAAGGCGATGGCGGCCAAGAATGGCGCGGCCAAGATGGGCGGCGCGCAGTCGAAGGATACCGACGAGGTCCTGACGCGCATGATCGAAAAGACCGCCAACCTGAAGTTCATCTACATCCCGTTCAAGAGCGGCGCGGAGGCCGCGGTGCAGCTGGCCGGCGGCCATGTCGACAGCCACGTCAACAATCCAAGCGAAAGCGTCGGCCAGTGGAAGGGCGCAACGCAGCGGCCGCTCTGCGCCTTCAGCCCGACGCGCCTGCCCGACGGTCCCAAGGTGACGGCGACGCAGAACTGGCACGACATTCCGACCTGCGCCGAGGCGGGGCTGGCCATCGAGCAGTTCCAGCAGCCGCGGACGGTCTGGTTGCCGGCCAAGGTGACGACCGACCAGGCCGCCTTCTATGTCGACCTGATGAAGAAGGTGCAGGCCACGCCGGAATGGAAGGAATACGTCGAGCGCACGTCGCAGACCAACGTGTTCCTGACCGGCGACGCCTTCGCCAAGTTCATGACCGACGACATCGAGCATGTCCGCAAGGTGGCGGCGGACCAGGGCTGGCTGGTCGCGAACTGAGAGCGATCTCATGACGGCGCCGGACCGTGGGCCTCGTTGCTCCCACTGCGCTCGCTATCAATACCAACCACCTCACCCTGAGGAGGGCGCGAAGCGCCCGTCTCGAAGGGTAGGGACCAGTCGTGGTGTTGCCCATCCTTCGAGACGGCCGCTGTGCGGCCTCCTCAGGATGAGGTTGGTTTTGATCCGAGTGAGCTTGGACGCATGATCTCGCGTCGCGCGCTCGAGGTGACGACGGCGTTGCTGACCGGTGCGTTCGGCGCGACGGTCGCCGTCTCGAGCCTCGACAACGGCATCGGCTGGTCGGCGGCCGGCGTCGAGTCGGGCACCTTTCCCTTCCTGACCGGGCTGATCGTGCTGGCCGGCAGCCTCTACAACCTCGGCCATGGCTGGCTGCGCGGCACCGGCATCGCCGTCCGCCGCAGCGATTTCCGTCGCACATCGGCGCTGCTGCTGCCCGCCGTGCTGTACGTCGCGCTCATCCCGCTGCTCGGCCTCTACGGGGCGTCGGCCACCTATCTGTTCGGCACGCTGCGCTTCCAGAGCCGAGTCGGCATCGTGCGCGCGCTCGTCATCGCGTTGCTGACGGCCGTCGCGCTCTACGCCGTGTTCGAAAGAATGTTCCAGATCTCGCTGCCGCACGGCCTGCTCGGCACGATGCTCGACCTCTAGCGCGCCAAAATGGAAAACCTCGAAGCCCTGCTGCACGGATTCACCATCGCGCTCACCCTGCCGCACATCGTCCTGATGATCGGCGGCGTGCTTTTGGGCATCCTGGTCGGCGTCCTGCCCGGCCTCGGCGCGCCCAACGGCGTGTCGCTGCTGCTGCCGCTCACCTTCGGCATGCAGCCGGTGTCGGCCATCATCCTGCTGTCGAGCATCTACTGGGGCGCGCTGTTCGGCGGCTCCGTCACCTCGATCCTGTTCAACATCCCCGGCGAGCCGTCGTCGGTCGCCACCACCTTCGACGGCTATCCCATGGCGCGCGACGGAAGGCCGACCGCGGCGCTCGCCACCGCCTTCGGCTCGGCGGCGTTCGGCGCGCTGGTCGGCGTCGTGCTGATCACCTTGCTCGCCTCGTGGATCGCGGGCGTCGCGCTGGCCTTCGGCCCGGCCGAGTATTTCGCCGTCTATTTCCTGGCCTTCTCGAGCTTCGTCGGTGTCGGCGGCTCGCCGCCGATGAAGACCCTGGTGTCGCTGGCGATCGGCTTCGCCATCGCCGCCATCGGCATGGACACCGTCTCGGGCAGCGTCCGCCTCACCATGGGCATCGACGAGATGGTGAAGGGCATCAATTTCGTCGTGGCCGTCATGGGCCTGTTCGGCATCGGCGAGCTCCTGATCGCGGTTGAAGAGGAACTGCACGCCAAGCCCGTCTCCTCGCGCATCAAGTGGCGCGAGGTCTTCCAGACCGTGGCCAGCCTGCCGCGCTACTGGGTGGCGCTGCTGCGCAGTGCCGCGATCGGCTGCTGGATGGGCATCACGCCAGGCGGCCCGACGGCGGCCTCGTTCATGAGCTACGGTATCGCCAAGCGCGTCTCGCCGCGGCGTGCCCATTTCGGCAAGGGCGAGCCCGAAGGCATCATCGCGCCCGAGACCGCCGACCATGCCGCCGGCACAAGCGCGCTGCTGCCCATGCTGGCGCTCGGCATCCCGGGCTCGGCCACGGCCGCGGTCATGATGGGCGGCCTGATGATCTGGGGCCTCAATCCCGGGCCGACCCTGTTCATCGAGCAGAAGGATTTCGTCTGGGGCCTCATCGCCTCGATGTATCTCGGCAACATCGTCGCCGTGATCCTGGTGCTGGCGACCGTGCCGATCTTCGCCGCGCTGATGCGCCTGCCGTTCTTCATCCTGGCGCCGCTGATCTTCATCGTCTGCGTCGTCGGCGCCTACTCGGTGTCGAATTCCTATCTCGACGTCGTGCTGATGATGGGCTTCGGCGTGCTGGGCTACCTGTTCAAGAAACTCTCCTATCCGCTGGCGCCGCTGGTGCTGGCCATCGTCATCGGCGACAAGGCCGAGGACGCCTTCCGCCAGTCGATGCTGATGTCGCAAGGCTCGCTCGGCATCTTCTTCGGCAACGCGCTGGTGACGACACTCGTCCTGGCGGGCTTCGCGCTCCTGCTCGTGCCGCCGATCCTGCGCCTGATCCGCCACCGGCCGCCGCCGGAGACGATCGAATGAATCGCTGGGGGCGCGCGACTCCAGTCGCGCGTCTTCGTCGATACCAGTAAAGATCGCGCCACTGGAGTGGCGCGCCCCCAGCGATGAGGAGGTCTTTAGACATGAGCCAATCCCACGGACCCCTGCACGGCGTAAAGGTCGTCACTTGCTCCACGGCGCAGGCCGGCACGGTGCCTTACATGCTGATGGCCGATCTCGGCGCCGAGGTGATCAAGATCGAGGTGCCCGAGGGCGGCGACCCGTCGCGCGGCTCGACCGTGCTGCCCGGCCATCCCAGCACCTATTTCGAGACCAACAATCGCGGCGTGAAGAGCGTCACCTTGAACCTCAAGACCCGGGAAGGGCGCGAGATCCTGCACAAGCTGGTCGCGACGGCGGAAATGTTCGGCCAGAATTTCCGCCCCGGCGCCGCCGAAAAAAACGGCTTCGGCTACGACGAGCTCAGGAAGATCAATCCCGCGCTGGTCTATATCTCGATCTCGGGCTACGGCCCCAACGGCCCGCATGCCGATCTTCCCGGCACCGATGCCATGGCGCAGGCGCTGGGCGGCATCGCCGAGGCCTACTCGACGCCCGGCCAGCCGATGCGCACCGGCATCGTGTCCGTGGCCGACGAGACCTGCGCCATCCTGGCCTTCGGCGGCGCGCTCGCGGCACTCACCTACGCGCGGTCCACCGGCATCGGCCAGAAGGTCGATTGCTCGCTGCTGGGCGGACAGATCCGCCTGATGGGCTGGACGCTCACCACGGCCATGTGGCGCGACCGCAATCCGGTCACCGGCCAGGCGCGCATCGTCGGCACGCCGGACCGCCCGGGCATGAGCGCCAGCTTCAACGACCAGAACGGCAAGCCGCTGGTCTTCCAGCTGAACGGTGCGCGCCAGTGGCGCGACGGCATGACCGCGCTCGGCTTCTACGAGCGCCTGGAGGCGGCGGGCTTCGGCGAGCTGGGCGTCGTCATGTCGTCGGACGACAAGCGCGTGGCGCTGCTCGCCCTGCTCGACGAGCTGTTTGCCACCGGTTCGCGTGACGACTGGGTCGCCAGGCTGCGCGAAGCGGACATCGTGTCGGCGCCGATCAACACGCTGCTCGAAGCTTCCAACGACCCCGACGTTTTGGCCAACGGCTACGTGACGGAAGTGGGCTACCCCCAGCACGGCAAGAAGCTCAAGGTGCATGGCTCGCCGTGGCAATTCTCCGAAACGCCGGCCCGGATCGGCGTCGCGCCGGCTCTCGGCGCCCACAACGACGAGGTGCTGGCCCGTCTCGGCTACAGCGAACAGCAGATCGGCGACTTCCGGGCGCGCAAGGTCATTTGAGGCGGGGGGACGAGGATGAGCGAGGCGGGGGAACTGCGGCGGGCGGTGGCGTCGGATGCTCCGGCCATTCGCGCGCTCACTCGCGAAGCCTACGCCAAATGGGTGCCGCTGATCGGCCGCGAGCCCAAGCCGATGACGGCCGACTATGCGGAAGCCGTGCGCCGGCATCGCATCGACCTTCTCCATCTGGACGGCGTTCTGGCCGCGCTGATCGAGACGATTGCCGAATCCGATCATCTGCTGATCGAGAACGTGGCGGTGTCGCCCGCCTTCCAGGGACGAGGTCACGGCCGAAAGCTGATGGCCCACGCCGAGCAGATCGCCGCCTCGGCGGGGCATGGTGAAACCAGGCTCTATACCAACAAGCTGTTCGCGGAGAACATCGAGCTCTACCGCAAGCTCGGCTATCGGATCGACCGCGAAGAGGTGCTCGAGATTGGCGTTGCCGTCCATATGAGCAAGCCCATCCGCGCCGCAGGCGGCAAGCCCTAGGCCCGCCGGAACACGAAGCCCGTCCCGGCATTGCGCGCCTGCGAGCACCGGGTCTATCGTTCCTGAAGGGAAGAAACACCGTTCGCGAGGCAACCGGCATGACGATCACGGTCAAGGCGCGCCATCCCGCGCTGGGCGCGGAAATCCACGGCGTCGATATGCGCCAGCCGCTCGACGCCACGACAGTGCAGGCGATCACCGACGCCTGGACGAAGCACCTGGTCGTGGTGTTTCCCGACCAGCGCATCACCGATCAGCAGCACGTGGCCTTCACCCGGCATTTCGGCGATCCGGAGATCTTTCACCAGACCTCCCTGCATCTCCGCTCGGACCGGGTGAAGGAGATCTTCCTGGTCTCCAACGTCGACGAGCAGGATCGCCTGATGACGCCCTCGGAGCCGTCGCAGAAGCAGTTGTCCTCGGCCCGGATGTGGCACACCGATTCGAGCTACCGGCCGCTGCCCAGCGTCGGTTCGTTGCTGCACGGCATCGAGATCAGCCGGACCGGCGGCATCACGCAATTCATCAACATGTACATGGTCTACGACGAGCTGCCCGAGGGCCTGCGCCGCCAGGTCGAAGGCCGCAAGGCGCGGCACGATTTCAGCATGCTGTCGCGGCTCGTGGGCTCGCCGCCGCCGACGCCGGAAGAGCAGGCCGCCATGCCGCCGACCTGGCACCCCATGGTGCGGCGCCATCCCGTCAGCGGACGGAAGTCGCTCTATATCAGCTCGATCTACAACGATGCCGTCGAAGGGCTGGACGAGGGCGCCGCGCAGCGCCTGATCGAGGAGCTCTCGGCCTTCGCGGCCCAGCCGAAATACATGTACCGGCACGTCTGGGAACCCGACGACGTGCTGATGTGGGACAATCGCTGCACCGTCCACGCCGTCACGCCGCACGATCCCGGCGAGCGTCGCGTGATGCATCGCACGACCATCGTCGGCCGCGAACCCGTGATGGCGGGATAACTAGTTTAATACCGTCACCCCGACTCGCGCGGATCATATCCGCGCTTAAGCGAAGCAGAGTGGAGGGACCTCCTCTTCGTCGAGCATATGAACAGGTCCCTCCACTTCGCCTCGTGGAGTTTACCCCGAGGGCTTCCGAGGGGCTCGGCTTCGGTCGGGATGACGGAAAAGTAAAGCGTCGCTCGGCCCCGTCTATTTCTTCCGGCTCATGTTCCAGAACACCGTCGCCGGGGCCAACATCATGCCGTCGATATCGGTGCGCAGCGCTATCGGCTGGTACCACTCGCCGAGATGGACATGGGTCGGATGGTCGACCCAGTACTTCTGCAGGTCGATCGCGATCTGCTTCTGCTTGGCCGGATCGGCTTCCTTGGCGAACTGATCGCGCATCTTCTCGATCGTCTCGTCGCACGGCCAGCCGAACAGGGCCTTGTCGCACGACGCATTGAAGAAGGCGGCACTCACCGGGTTCAGGATGTCGGCCGCCCCCCAGGAGGTGATGAAAGCATTCCAGCCGCCCTTGTCCGGCGGATCCTTCTTGGTGCGGCGCGCGACCAGCGTCTGCCAGTCCATCGCCTGGACGTTGACCTTGAAGCCGGCAGCCTCGAGCTGCGCCTTGGCGACCGGCGCCATGTTGGTCAGCACGGTGAGGTCGGTCGACTGCAGCAGCTCGACCGGCGTGCCGTCATAGCCCGCCTCCGCCAGGAGTTGCTTGGCCTTGGCGGCGTTGGCGTTCAGTACCTCGGCCATGCCCGCGTCGCTGCTGAGCGGCGTGCCGCAGACGAACACCGCCTTGCACACTTTGTAATATTTCGGATCGCCGATCGTGGCCTTGAGGAAGTCCTCCTGGTTGAAGGCGACCATGGCGGCGTAGCGGATCTTGGGATTGTCGAACGGCTTGAACAGCGTGTTGAAGCGCAGCGAATACTGGTTGCCGAGCGGATTGCCATCGAACAGCTTGATGTTCTTGTCCTTGGCCAAGAGCGGCAGGAGGTCGGGCGACGGCTGCTCGAGCATGTCGACTTCGCCGCTCTGCAAGGCCGCCACCTGCGTCTGCGCGTCGGGGATCCAGATCCATTCGATGCGATCGACCTTGGCGATCTTGGCCCCGGCCAGGCCCGAGGGCGGCTCGGCGCGTGGCTTGTAGGTCGTATTCTTGACGAACACGACCTTCTCGCCCGGCTTCCACTCCTTGGCGATGAACACGAACGGGCCGGAGCCGATCACATCCTCGGCCTTGATCTGGGTGAAGGGATCGGTCTCTGCGACGCGCTTGGGCATCATGAAGGGCACGTTCGCCGACGGCTTGCCTAGCGACTCCAGCACCAGGCCGTACGGCTCCTTCATCTTCATCTTGAAGGTCTTGGCGTCGACGGCCTCGAAGCCCGTGACCGAGGCCAGCATCTTCTGGCCCATCGAGTCGCGGGCGCCCCAGCGCTTGATCGATTGGATGCAGTCCTCGGAGGTGACTGGCGCGCCGTCGCTCCACACGAGGCCGTCGCGCAAGGTGAAGGTCCAGGTGAGCTTGTCGGGCGAGACCTCCCACTTGTCGACCATCTCGGGCTGGACCTGCAGCTTTTCGTCCAGCGCGAACAGCGTGTCCCACACCAGGTAGCCGAAGCCGCGCTGGACGTAGGCGGTGGTCCAGATCGGGTCGACGATCTTCAGGTCCGAATTCATCACCGCCTTGATCGTCTCGGCCTTGGCGGTCATCGGGCCCAGCAGCCCGGCGATGCTCGCGGCGGCTAAAAGGAACGCGGCCGGCTTTCTGAGATTGACCATAGCGACCCCTCCACTTCCCGAAGCCGATATTTGCAAGAATCAAGCCACTTTACAGCAGCTGAGGGTGCGCGCCGCCGTCGATCAGGATGCTCTGCCCCGAGATGTAGCCCGCGTGCGCGCTGCACAGATAGGCGCAGAGCCGGCCGAGTTCCTGCGGCTCGCCGAAGCGCTTGGCCGGCAGTTCCGTCCGGCGCGCCGCCAGCGCCGCCTCGGGGCTGATGCCTTCCTGCTTCGCCCGGAAGGTGAAGTTGCTGATCAGCCGGTCGGTGGCGAACGGCCCGGGCAGGATGTTGTTGATGGTGACGTTGCGGCCGACATGCGCGCGCACCAGCGTGCTGACGAGTCCGTGCAGTCCGGCGCGCGCGGCGACGCTCAGGCCCTGCACATCGATCGGGTGGCGCACCACGCTCGACGTGATGTTGACGACCCGCCCGAAGCCGCGTGCGGCCATGCCGTCCAGCACCGCCGCCAGCATCGCCACCGGCGCTAAAAGGTTGCTTTCGAGGGCGTTCGACCAGTCGTCCACAGTCCAGCTCTTGAGCTTGCCGGGCGCCGGACCGCCCGCGTTGTTCACCAGGATGTCGGGCGTGGGGCAGGCGGCGAGAAGGGCCGCGCGACCCGCTTCGCTTGCGATGTCGCCCGCCACCGCGGTGACCTCGACCTCGTGCGCCGTCGCGATTTCCGCCGCCGCCTGTTTGAGCCGCGCCGGATCGCGCGCATTGAGGACCAGCGCCACGCCCTCGGCCGCCAGCGCCTCGGCGCAGGCGCGCCCCAGCCCCTTGCTCGCCGCGCAAACGATGGCGGTGCGGCCCTTCAAACCGAGATCCATCAAACACTCCCTCGCGCCGCACCGAGCGGCTTTACAAGAACGTAACGAGTCTCTAGCGTAGTTCAAATAAGAACTAACGTTTCATTAGTAAAACGATCCGTCTCATCTGCTGAGGAGCGTGTCCATGGCCGCGGCCGCGGAAACGATGCTGCTGACGATCTTTCTGCGGCACGACCAGTCGAACAATCTCGACACGATCCAAGCGCGCCTGAAGGCCGCCAACTGGTGGGGTGCGTTCCCGCCCGAGGGCGTGGAGATCGTCTCCTGGACCGTGGCGATGGGCTTCGGTCAGATCGTCACCCTGCGCCTGCCGGCGTCGAAGCTCGCCGAGGTGAACGTCGAGCTCGAGCGCGCGGCCTGGGGCGTTTTCCGCACCGAGTGCTATCCGGCTTATGATTTCGTTCCGGTGCGCGAGCGCATCAAGGAACGCGTGCGCAACGGAGGCCAATAACGGAGGCAAGTGATGACGAAGCGCGAGCCTTACCTCAATCCGCACCAGGCGCGCGACCGCGAGCCTGACGCCTACCAGAACCTTTTGGGCGACGCGATCGAGCGCTGCTATGCCGCCGGCGTGCACGATCTCGCGGGGCTGGTCGAGCAGCTGAACGACGCGAAGGTCCCGACGCCGGGCGGCAAGCCGTGGACGGCGGAGCTGTTCAAGCAAGAGATGAAGCGGCTCGGCGCGTAACGCGAATTCAATCCAAGGATCGACCCATGACAGCGGTGACCAGCCAGGCAATCGGCAAGCTTCTCGCCAAGGGCGTACGGAACATCTGGTATCCGATCTGTCCCTCGCATTTCCTCACCGACAAGCCGATCTCGCTGCGCCGCGTGGGAGTGAAGCTGGTCCTGTGGCGCGACGAGGCGGGCGCGCCGGTCATGCTCGAGGACCATTGCCCGCATCGCGGCGCGCCGCTCTCCATGGGCATCCCGATGGGTGACCGCATCGCCTGCGGCTATCACGGCGTGCAGGTGCGCAAGGACGGCACCGTCGTTGCCGTTCCCGGCAGTCCCGGCTGCAAGCTCGAGGGCAAGAACTGCGTGAAATCGTTCCCGACCCAGGAGCGCAATGGCGTGATCTTCGGTTACTTCGGCGATGCGCTTCATCCCGAGCCGATCGAGCTGCAATTCCCCGAGCAGCTCACCTCACCCGACTACAGCTCCTTCCTCTGCTACTGCGAATGGCAGGGCGACTACCGCTACGTCTACGACAATGTGATGGATCCGATGCACGGCACGTTCCTGCATCGCCAGTCGCATTCGATGTCGTTCGGCGACACCACGGCGACGTTCCAGATCCGCGACACGCCGACCGGCTTCGTCTTCGAGAAGGAAGGCCAGCGCAACGTCAACTTCGACTGGACGGAGTTTCTGGACACCGGCGCGCACTGGCTGCGCCTCGAGATCCCCTATCCGGCGACCGGCGGTCCCGGCGGCAATTTCCATATCGTTGGCGTCTACACGCCGATCGACGACAAGCAGACCGCCGTCTTCCACTGGCGCTGCCGCAAGGTCGATGGCTGGGCGCGCGACGCCTGGCGGTTCCTCTACAAGAACCGGCTGGAAGCCCGCCACTGGGCCGTCCTCGAGCAGGATCGGGTCATGCTCGAACAGTTCGAGCCCGACGCCAACCTTCGTGAAAATCTCTACCAGCACGACATGGGCGTGGCGCGCCTGCGGCGTGTCTTCCGCACCAAGGCCGAAGCGCAGCTGAAGGCGCTGGAAGCGGCCGGTCACGCGGTGCTCCAGTGACCGTCCCCAACATCGAAGGCATCGATCGCATCACCTACGGCGTCGAGGACATCGCGGCGTGCAAGCGCTTCTTCCTCGACTGGGGGCTGCGCCTGGTCCGCGAGAATGACGCCGGCCTCGACTTCGAAAGCCTCAACGGCTGCGAGGTGAACATTCGCAAAGCCGACGATCCGTCGCTGCCGCGGGCCATGGAACCCGGGCCGACCCTGCGCGAAGTGATCTGGGGCGTCGCGGGGGAGGCCGACCTCGAGGCGCTGCGGACGTCTCTGTCCCGCCAACCGGATTTCCAGGAGCAGCAAGGCGTCCTGTCATGCACCGACCCGAACGGGATAGGCACGGGCTTTCGCGTGACCCGCAAACGGGCAATCCACGTCGCGGGCACGCCGGCCAACGTCTGGGGCCACGCTGCACGGATCGACCAGCCGGCCGCCATCTACGAGCGCGCCGAGCCGGTCGAAGTCGGTCACGTCGTCTTCTTTACCGATACGCTGGCCGAGACCACCGCCTTCTATGAGTCGCTCGGTTTTCGCCTCTCCGACCGCTATCCCGGCCGCGGCCATTTCCTGCGCTGCTCGGCGCGCGGCGGCCACCACGACCTCTTCCTGTTGCAGACGCCCGAGGCCAAGCGCGGCCTCAATCATGTGGCCTTCACGGTCCGCGACATGCACGAGGTGATCGGCGGCGGTCTTCACCTGTCGCGCTGCGGCTGGGAGACGCAACTCGG
>Ga0193726_1000959_pt1 | contig 25565 bp, 22 predicted proteins | sample H2c1metaG_FD_144928 | JGI IMG/M metagenome (GOLD analysis project Ga0193726, IMG submission 144928) | Soil microbial communities from a riparian zone of the East river system, Colorado, United States - H2c1 | ecosystem: Environmental > Terrestrial > Soil > Riparian zone | place: USA: East River...
CGAGGAAGTGGCCGGTGTCCTGCGGATTCAGGCGCGCATTCCCCCAGAGGTCCACGCCGTGCGGGAGGTCGAGGTCCGGCGATGCCACGCCGACTGCGATCGTCCTGAATTCTGCGAGGTCGATCGCCTTGCCGACGATATCCGGATCGCGGCCAAACAGGTTGGTCCACGTACGATACGACAACACGACGAGCGGCGGCGGACCCTGCGCCTGGCCGTTGGCGCCGTTGCTCTGCGGCGCCTGCTGCGCGTGCGTGAATCCGGATCCGAGCGCCATTGGCAGGTCGAGCACGTCGAAGAATCCGTCGCCGACGAAGCAGAGGGCCGCGTGGACCGGCGACGCGTTCTCGCGAAGCAACGTCACGTCGAAGGGCGAGGACGACATTCCCGCCGCCCGCACGATCGATCCGCCCGCTTCGTTGAGGCGCGTGATTTCGACGGACGCGACGAGGCCCGTGGTGACGCGTCCATCGACGTAGCGGGTGCGGAGCGCGATGAGCTCCTCAGGGTGGCGGTACGGCAGCGGCCGCAGCAGCGTGGCGTTGACCGTACTGAAAATCGCGGTGGTCGCGCCGATCCCGATCGCGAGCGTCGCGACGGCGGCCAGCGTGAAGGCCGGCGCGGCCCAGACCTTCCGGGCGGCGTACCTCAGGTCGTGGAGCAGGACGTCCATGTGGCTGCAGATCGCAGGCAGGACGGGCAGAGGCAATCGGCGTGGCGTTCGCGGAGCCGGGCGCGCGTTTCAGGCGTGAGCGCGACGTCGTCGCACCAGCAGTCGCCGGCGTGGCACGCAAACGTCGCCCCGCAGGCTTCGCACTGCTTTTCGCGAATCACACTCTCGGAATCATTCACAGCGTCCGGATTTTACACGATCCGCGCAGGTGACGCGGTCTGGATTGCCGGAGAACCGCGTCGTTCCGGCAGGATCGCCGTTTGCATCTCGACGCGCACGGACCCGCATGCGTACAGTAATCCTGGTCTCAGTCGGCATGGGCGCCATGGTCATCGGCCTGTTCGTCCGGTACTTTCGCCGGAAGCCGGCTCGCGACGATGCCGGCAGCGTGAGCGGCCAGTGGATCGCCGAACAGAGCGCCAGGTCTGACGAGACCTGGCCGTAACGAACAGCCGAGCTGACACTCGGAGGAACTCGACATGCCCGTGGAGAACGTCGTGATGAATCTTGGCAAGTCCGTGATGATCAAGGGCGAGCTCAACGCGTCGGAGGATCTCACCCTCTCCGGCCAGATGGAAGGCCGCGTGGGCGTGCTCGAGCATACGTTGACGATCGGTCCTGACGCCAACGTCCGTGCCGAGATCCAGGCCAGCACGGTCGTGATCATGGGATCCGTGTCGGGCAACATCACGGCAACCGTCAGGGTCGACATTCGCTCCACCGGCTCGGTGGTCGGCGACATCGTCTCGCCCCGCCTGGCGATCGCCGACGGCGGTCAACTCCTCGGCAAGGTCCAGATGACCGACGACAGCGCGCGAGGGGCGCGACGAACCGCGTAGAGCTTCCGTCCGAGTCTTACCTCACGCCGCGCCGATCGAGCGTCCCTGGATGAGCCATGCGAGCATCATCGCGTATACGTCAACGCTGCACCTGGGCGACCGGCGATCCGTTGATGCAGCAATATCACGACGAAGAGTGGGGCGTGCCGGAGCACGATGGGCGCGCGCTGTGGGAAATGCTGATGCTCGAGGGCTTCCAGGCCGGCCTCGCCTGGATCATCGTGCTGCGCAAGCGCGACGCATTCCACAAAGCGTTCGCCCGCTTCGATCCGGCGAAGGTCGCGCGTTTCGGCGCGCGCGACGTCACACGTCTGATGAACGATGCCGGGATCATCCGCGCCCGGGCCAAAATCGACGCGACGATCGGAGGCGCGCGCGTCTTCTGCGACATGCGCGAGCGCGGTGAGGACTTCAGCGCCTACTGCTGGTCATTCACCGCCGGCCGCGTCGTGACCGGCGACGGGAGGACGCTTCCCGCGCACACGGCGCTCTCCGCGACCATCTCCAAGGATCTCAAACGCCGCGGCTTCAAGTTCGTCGGCCCGACGATCGTCTACGCCTGGATGCAGGCGGTGGGCATCGTCAACGACCATGCTCTCGGCTGCTTTCGGCGGACTCAGATGCGATCGTGAGCCGGGATCCACGGGCGCTTGCCGCGCACGCGCCACAGCCAGTAGAACATCGCCACGAACACGAGGAGAACGGGTAGCGCGCGCATGGTGGGCGTCGTCAGCGGTACCGGCAGGACTCTGGCCACGCGTGCGCGGATCGAGAAGAACGAGCCGGCCGCGATGAAGAGCGCGAAGCACATCCGCCAGAGATGGCGCGCCAGGCGCGCACCGCCGCGCGGCGGGCCGAATCGCAGCACGCGGATGTCGCCCGCGGCGGCCAGCGATGTGATCGTGGCGAGGAAGAAGAGCATGAAGAACGGAACGCCGCTGATCGTGCCGCCAGCGTTGGCAAGCGCCGTCCGCCCCATCGCGATCTCGACCGACGCAAGGGCGATCGCTACCGCCAGCGCGGCGTAGTCCAGCCTGCGCGTCCAGGCCGTGACCGGACGCACCGTGGTCAGCGCGGTGACGACGAAGTAGGCGGACATGAAGCCGCCGAGAACGTTCGCGTTCGTCCAACTCTTGTGCAGCGCCAGCGTCGACCCGGTCAACCCCATCGTCAACATGGCGAAGACGAACAACAGTCCGCTTCGCCGATGGAGCCAGCCACCCTTCGGCGCCAGCAGCGCCATCGCGCCAAGGATGATCGCGAGTCCGCCAGCGACGATGTGGATCGGTAACAGCGCCTGGATCATCCTCGTCCCCTATGGAGTAGACGAAGAAGCCCGAAGGCGCGTTCACCGATACGCGATCGACCAGGTGATGGTCAGCGGCGCGGTGATCGTGGACGGCCCGCTCGAGCAGGCGACGAGCGACGTCATCGCTCCGGTGTCCGACTCGTAGTCGTGATCGCGTTCGAGGCTTCGCGCCTGGCACGCACCCAGGCCACCAACCTGAAACGACGTCACTGCCCCGCCGCTGAACGTCGTCGTCATGCCGGAGGTCTTCGGGCCGGTTGAAAACGCGGCGAAGTCCATTCGAATCGCCGCGACGTCGAGCGCCTGCTTCGGGACGAACACATCCTTGCGGGTCAGACGATGAGGCTCCAGAGTGTAGGTCGTCGTCACCGTCAGCCGATCGTCCGCGACCGGCGTCGACTTGCCGAGGCGATCCATCTGGGACTGGCGATACGTCACGGTCGTCGTGTCGCCCCGCACGTCCACGTTCGCATCGCGAATGAACGCCAGCGGCATCAGCACCGCGCCGTCCGCGAGCGTGAACTGCGGCACCAGCAAGGGCCTGGCGCCGTCGGCCACGCCCTCCAGCATGCCGCGCGAGAACGGGATCGGAAAGTACGGAGAGTGCATGTGCTGACCGGAGCCCCCATTGATCAAGGGCAGGCCGATGATGTGGCCCGAGTCGCGGCGCGTGATCAGCAGGCGATCGGCCGTCGGACTCTTCGCGAACCAGGTGACCGCCTGCGCCGGCAGCCTGTCCAGCGCCGCCTGGAAGCCGTCCATCACCGGCTTGTCCCTGAAGCCCATCGCGTTCCACGCTTCGTTGGTGTACGCGAACTGGTGCGAGAGCGACAGGTTCTCGCCGAGGATTCGAAACTTGCCGCGGTAGTCGTCGGTCCGGCGCCCCCCGTCCCAGAGGTTCACCGACCCCGTATCCTTGTTGATCCAGAAGTCGACGTAGCGCTGCGCCGCTTTCGTCGCATACGCATAGGCGAGCGCCTTTTCATCTTCACTCAAGACGTTGGTCCGGGCGGCTGCCGTCAGGGTCTCGATGATCGCCGTTTCGCTGTACGGGCCGAGGCTTCGACCGTACTCGAAGCCCGCGCCGTCCGCGTGAATGCGCTGCAGCATGACGTCACTCGATTTCCGCAGCCACGTCAGCGCTTCGGCGGGGGCCTTGTCCCCGCTTTCGAGGAAGTGGTTCACGAGTTCACCGGCCAGCAGCACGCTGTAGCGATCGAAGCGGCCGTCGCCGTCGGTTTCGTCGGCGAATCCGAACTCGCCGGAATACCTGCGGTAGTGCTCGGCGGCCTTCGCGTAGATCGCGTCGCTGCCGGTTTCGTCCTCCCATCCCATGCGATGGCGCAGCCGCGCAATGCCAAGCGCGACGACGTAGTAATTGTTGGGATGATCGATCAGTTCAAACGTATCGGGATCGACGAACATGCGCCAGTTGAGGCGCACTCTGAGCTTCGCGAGCGTCAGCCGATCGACCGCCTTGTCGAGCAGGCCTGCTGTGCGCAGCTTGTCGAGCGCCAGGATGTAGTAGTACGCGCCCCACGTATCGTTCGCATCGTCCGCGGTGAGTTTGGCGACCTCGCGAAAATCCTTCAGCAGTTCCGGCAGTCGCGGATCGTCCTTTGGCACCGTGATCAGGTACTCGACGAGCGCGATGGCGATCTTGCCAGGGAGAAACTTGTCGTCGCCATTGAACACCGGCATGCCGTCGATGGCGAGCTTGCGCTTTTCTTTGACGAGCTGCTGCAGGAGCGACGCCGCCTGCGGCAGGATGCGCGTCTGCACGACTCCGTTGAACGAGGTCGATCGAGCGGCAGGCACGCTGAGCGGCTGCTGCGCGAGGACCGTGAGCGCGCCGGCGAACAGCATGGCCAGTCGCATGGCGGCTACCGTTGCACCCGGCCGCTGGCATCGCCGCCGGCCAGGAGGTCCACTTCAGCGACCGTCACGCGGTTGAAGTCACCGGGAATCGTCTGTTTCAGCGCGCTGGCGGCGACGGCGAAGCGGAGCGACGCGTCCGGCGTGCGTCCGCTGACGAGACCGAAGATCAGCCCGGCCGCGAAACTGTCGCCGCCGCCGATGCGGTCGACGAGCGTGACGTCGTAGTGCTGGCTCTCGTGAAACGCCTTCGTGCCTGCGTCGTACAGCACCGCGCTCCAGCCGTTGCGGCTGGCCGAGTGGCTCTCGCGCAGCGTGATCGCGACCTGCGTGACGCCGAATTCCGCCGCCACGCGCTCGGCCACCTGACGGTAGCCGCCGACGTCGAGCGTCCCGCCCTTGACGTCCGCGCCAGACACCTTCAGTCCGAGCGACGACTGGATGTCTTCCTCGTTGGCGATGACGACATCGGCCGACGCGATCAGCGTGCGCATGACTTCGCGCGCGCGCGTCTCCGTCCACAGCTTCTTCCGGTAGTTGAGATCGATGCTGACGCGCGCTCCGGCCGCGCGTGCCACGTCGATCGCCTCGCGCGTGCACTCAGCCACCGCTGGACCGAGCGCCGGCGTGATGCCGGTGACGTGAAACCACACCGCGCCCGTGAAAATCGCGGGCCAGTCGAACATGCCGGGTGTGGCTTCGCTGATGGACGCGTGGGCGCGATCGTAGATAACGGTGGAGGGGCGCTGGCTCGCACCGGTCTCCGCGAAGTAGATCCCCACACGCTCGCCACCGCGCAGCACGTGATCCGTTCGAACGCCCTCCGCTCGCAGCGCGCGCAGCGCCGCGTCGCCGATCGCGTGGCCCGGCAGACGCGTCACGTAGTGGCTCTCGAGCCCGAACTGCGCGAGGCTCGCGGCCACGTTGGCTTCACCGCCGCCGAACGTCGCCGAGAGCACCGGCGACTGGAAGAAGCGCTCGAACCCCGGCGGACTCAAGCGCAGCATGATCTCGCCGAAGCACACGACTTTCGACATGCGTTAACCCCGTTTCGGCGAGCGCGCGGCCCGCACGGCTTCAATGAAGTGGCGCGCGTTCGCGGTCACGAGATCGAAGCGGCGGGCCACGACGGCACCTGCGTCCACGAGCGCCGTCCCGACGCCGATCGCCACGGCTCCAGCGGCGATCCAGTCCCCGGCGTTCTCGCGCGTCACGCCGCCGGTCGGCATGAGGCGCACCTGCGGCAGCGGACCACGGACGTCCTTGAAGTAGCCGGGCCCCAGCGCGGTGGCCGGAAACACTTTCACGACGTCCGCGCCCGCTTCCCACGCGGTGAGGATCTCGGTGGGCGTGAAGCAGCCGGGCATCACGGCAACGTCGTACCGGTGCCCGAGCTCGATCACCGCCGGCCGCAGCACGGGGCTGACGACGAAGCGCGCGCCGGCCAGGATCACCTGCCGCGCGGTCTCGACGTCGAGCACGGTGCCGGCGCCGACGATCACGTCCGGCGGCGCGGACGAGGCGAGCGATTCGATCAGCGCCACGGCCCGCGGGACGGTCATCGTGATTTCGATCGCACGCACGCCGCCTTCGATGAGCGCGGCGGCGACATCACGGAAGGCGTCGGCGTCGTTCAGCCGTACCACCGCCACGACGCCGGTCGATTCAATCGCCGACACGATCGCGCTTCGGCCCGGGTTCACACTCATCGGAAGAACCTTACGACACCCGCAACCGCCAGCGCGAGCGCAAACGCGAGCGTGGCGCCGAGCAGCACGTTGCGTCCCGCGTTCGCCTTGAACTCGCCCATCTGGCGCCGGTTGACGAAATAGAAAATCACGGCGACGGCCGCCGGCGCCAGCAGCAGGTTGCCGATCATCGCGATGAGCGCCTTGAGCAGCGCCGGCAGCGCCCAGAACGGCGTCATCAGCGCGGGCACGGCGATCCACAGCGCGAAGACCGCCTGGAACGTCTTGTTCTCTTTCGTGAAGTGCCAGTCGCGGCGCGCGACGTCGAGGCAGATGTACGTCATCGTGAGCGATACGGAGATCAACGTGGTAAAGCCGGCGCCGACCAGACCCAGCGAAAAGAACCGCGGCGCGAGAAAACTCAGGACGCCGGGGAACGCGGGCCCCAGCACCTGACCCGCCACGGGAATGCTCTCGATCTGCGAGAAGTGACTGACGCCGAGGAACACAGGCCCGCTGCCCGTGTACACGTTATGCAGCGCGGTCGTGCCGGCGACGATGACGACGACGGAGAAGATGCCCCAGAGGAAACCGAGGTTGTAGACCGTCTTCCAGAACGCACGCTTCGCGTCGGCGCTCGTATAGCCCGCGTTGCTGTGCAGGTAACCGTAGGTGAGGAACACCGTCGGCGGCAGCGCCTGGCCCGCGATCGCCAGCATCTGCGTGAAGCCTTCCCGCACGCGCCCGTTGCCGCCGACAACCGCCACGTCGGCGGGCACGTGCGGCACGAGACCGTGCGCGAGCGCCGGCCAGGTGTACCAATCGAGCAGCCCTTTGGTCGCCACGATGATGAAGCAGACGAGCTTGGCCACCAGGAGAAACACCATCACCCGCTCGACGCGTTTGTAGCCGCCCAGCACCGCCAGCGTCACACTCGCCGTCGTCAGCGCGACCGTGATCACGCCGAAACCGATGCCGGCGCTGGCGGGCGGCAGCGATCCGAACGCGCCGTACGTGCCTTCCACCATCGCCGCCATCTGGCTCATGTTGACGACGATGTTGACGAGAAACGCGGCGCCGAAGATCAGCCAGGCGAGCCACGGGCCGATCTCGGATCGGATCATGTCCATCATGCCGCGGCCGGCCGACTTCATCGCGACGCGCGATGCCGAGTCGAGCGTCACGATGACGAGCGGGATGATGTAGAGCGCGACCCACAGCAGACCGAATCCGAACCAGGCTCCGGCGAGGAGGCGCGTGGCCACCGCGCCGGCGCCAATCATGCCGGCGGCGGTCAGCGCGGCCGGGCCGAGGAAGCGCGCGAAGAAGCGAAGCAGGAAGTTGCCGCCGGCGGTTTCACGGTTGGTCGTGGCGGCAGACATCGCAACCGCCATTTCAGCCTCAGCGGCCGAGCCAGCCGCCGTCGACGACGAGGACGTGGCCGTTGACGTAGTCCGACGCGGCCGACGCGAGAAACACCGCGGCGCCCGCGAGATCCGCGGGCGTGCCCCATCGCCCCGCGGGGATGCGCTCGCCGATCTGACGCGTTCGCGTTTCATCGGCGCGCAAGGCGGCCGTGTTGTCGGTCACCATGTAGCCAGGCGCGATCGCGTTCACGTTGACGCCCCTGCCGGCCCACTCGTTCGCGAGCGCTTTCGTGAGCTGCGCGACGCCGCCTTTCGCCGCGGCGTAACCGGGCACGGTGACGCCGCCCTGAAACGACAGCAGCGAGGCGACGTTGATGATCTTCCCGCTGCCGCGCTCGAGCATGTGGCGTCCGACTTCGCGCGAGAGGCGAAACACACTCGAGAGGTTCACCTGAATCACGGTGTCCCAGAACTCGTCGCTGTGCTCCGCCGACGGCGCGCGGCGGATGACGCCGGCGTTGTTGATCAGGATGTCGATGCGCCCGAAGACGGCCAGCGCGTCGGCCGCGAGGCGGACCGGAGCAGACGGATCCGCGAGGTCCGCGGCCAGGGTGGCGGCACGGCGTCCGATCCGCGTGATTTCGCCGGCGGTGTCGTTGAGCGGCTCCGGCGATTTTGACGCGTGGAGCACGACATCCGCGCCGGCCGCCGCCAGTCCGATCGCCATGCCCGCGCCGAGGCCGCGCGACGCGCCGGTCACGAGCGCCACCTTGCCGGCCAGCGAAAACGGATTGTCGCTCATCGCGTCCGCGCTAGCGGGAGGTGGCCCCGCCGAGAAACTCTTCGCGCGGTGGACTGAAGATGTCCACCAGCACCACCGGCTCCTCGAGCATCGTCGCGCCGTGCTCGATGCCGGACGGGAAAAAGAGGATGTCGCCGGCCGATGCGATCCGATCGACGCCGGCCACCGTAAACCGGGCGCGGCCGCGTTCGACGAGCGTAATCTGCTCGTGCGGATGGGCGTGCACGGGCGTCACGACGCGGGGCGCGAACGAGAAGCGGCAGACCATGAGCCGCTCGCCGTAGATCATCTGCCGTGAGATGCCCTCGGCGAGCTGCTCGGCGGGCCGGGAGGACCAGTCCGTGTGCTGAAACGCGGTGACCGCGTTGATGGGATTCATGGGCGCGCCGATTTTCCTTTGTCAAGTCCCGAGCCGAGCGCGGCGAAGTCGGGGTGCACGTTGACCACGCCGTACTTGCGATCTTCGTCCTCGACGTTCGCGGCCATCATCCAGATGAAGTTGATCGGCCCGCCCGGCGCCGCGACGTTCGGGTGATAACCCTGCGGCATCAGCACGATGTCGCCTTCGTGGACGATCGTCGCCAGCTCGGGTTCGTGGCTGTTCGTGTAGACGAGCTGAACGCCGAACGCCGGCTTCGGCATGTCGACGTAGAGATACGCTTCTTCGAGCATCGCCGCATGTTCGTGCGGCGGCCACGACGTCCAGTTGCCGGGCTGACTGAACGTCACGCCCGCCATGATTCTCCCGGCTTCGACGTTCTTGCCGACGAGGACGTTGAGATCGCGCAGCGCCGACGGCCCGCCCGCCGTGAAATGAAGCCCGGGATCCTGTTGCACGTCGGCGAATCGCACGAACTGCACCGGGTGCGATTTCGCGACCGGCGCCGCGATTTCCGCGAGGTCACAGCCTGCTGGGCCCGGCGTCACGGTCATCTCGGCCGAGCGCGGCACGTAGAGCGAGTCGTACTTGTCGAGGGAGAACGTCTGCCGCTCCGCGGCGATCGTCGCCGTCCCTCCCAGACAGATGAGCACCGTCTCGAACTCGCCGGTGCCGAAAGTGAGCGGCTGGTCCCTGGCGTCCAGAATGATCCGACCGTAGTGCAGGTAACGGGACGCGGTCGTGCCGGGCGCGACCGCCCGGGTCCGTCCCTTTCGTGACGCCGTGTCGCGCACGACGCACGTGCCGGGTGCGATGGATTCCATTTTCACAATATGCTCCGTCATGCGCTCATGTCCTGCGCGAAGGACTGAGCGGCGATCAGGGTGGCGGCGCCGCGCAAACGCGGGTACTGCTCGGACGGGACGATCACGATGGGCGTGGCGCTCGCCGACTTCGTAAGCACGCGTTCGGCCAGCGCCGCGCGCACGGTCGATTCGACCAGATCCCACGCCGCCGTGACCTCGCCGCTGATGTACACGTGGGAGGGATCGATGGCGTTGACGACCGCGCCGAGTCCGAGGCCGAGGTACCGTCCGGTCGAGAGCAGCGCGGCGAGCGCCTTGGCGTCGCCGCCGCGGGCTCTGGCGATCAGGTCGTCGATGGTGAGGGCCGCAACGTCGGCCGAAAATGGCCGCTCGCGCAGATCGCGCCCGAAATATCGCGAGAGCGTGGCCAGGTTCGAGACGTAGACTTCCCAGCACCCCGTCGCGCCGCAGCCGCAGCGTGGGCCGTCGAGGTTCAGGGGAATGTGCCCGAACTCGCCGGCGATATTGTGCTGGCCGCGCACCAGGCGGCCGCCGAGCACCACGCCGACGCCGAGACCGTCGGACACGTTGACGTACACGAAATTGCCGGAGGCACCCGCATCGCGCGTGGACCAGAGCAGCGCGAGCGCGCACGCCTTGCCGGAATGCTCGATCTCCACCGGCAGCTTCACGGCGGTGGCGAGCGCATCCCTCAGCGAGAAATCACGCCATCCGAGGTTCGGCGCCGAGAGCACGCGACCGGTATCCGCCTCCACCATGCCCGGCACGACGACGCCGACGCCCTGGCAACGGCCAAGGTCGTGGTGCCCGGCGAGAATGCCCGTGATGCGTTTGGCGAGACCGGTGACGAATCGCTTCGGGTCGCGTTCGGTCGGATAGCTGGTGACGCTCGCGAGCTGACGGCCGAGCAGGTCGGTGACCATCACGAACGTGCGCGTCGGCCGGATGTCGACGGCGACGACGCAGCGCTCGCGCGAATCCATGTAGAGGAACGTCGGCTTGCGTCCGCGCTTGGCTTCGCCGGTGGCGCCTTCGAAGACGGCGCCCTCCTCGATCAGCTGGTTGACGAGCACGCTCACGGCGCCGCGCCGCGTGCCCATGAGGCGCGCGAGGTCCGCGCGCGAGATGGGCTGGTTGATGCGGATCAGATTCAGCACCACGCGCCGGTTGGTCTCCCGCGTCGTCCCGCGGGTCGCCACGTGCAGGTTTCTCGGGTGGACGGGCTTCATTTGTTTTCGCAACGGGCAATATATGGCCTAACGCCCTCGTCAATCAAGTCCCGATCGGGCTCGACCGCGGCGACTGCCTGTGATTTTACTTACTTGACATGCCGTTCAGGCGGCGATATTGTCTCGGGCCGGGACAAACTATCGACGATCACGTTCATTGTCCCCGACGCATACAAATCATCGCGACGCGTGGCATGCGGGTTTCTCTCCAATGAGGGGTGCGCAGTGATTGAGAAGACGACGCGGGTCCTCGTGGCGGCCGTTCTGCTCCTGGCTTCTCCCCTGGCGTCCGTCGCCCGGGCCCAGATTACCACCGCAACCATCGTCGGCACCGTGACCGACGCGACCGGCGCCGCCGTGCCGGGCGCGACCGTCACCGGCCGCAACATGGACACCGGCTTCACCCGAACCGCCACAGCCGCCGGCGACGGCGCCTACCGGCTGGAGTTCCTGCCGATCGGCCGCTACACCGTCGAGGCCGTGCTCGACGGATTCAAGACCGCGCACCGCACCGGCATCGTCCTGCGCGTCGAGGATACCGCGCGCGTCGATGTCGCGATGGAGGTCGGCGGTCTTGCGGAGACCGTCACGGTGACCGGCGCCGCACCGCTCGTCAACACCTCGTCTTCGGAAATCGGACGGACCATCGAAGCCGCCGCCATCGCCAGTCTGCCGCTCGTCGATCGCAACGTGTATACGCTGCTGGACCTGACGCCAGGCGTGCAGTCCAACAACAACGGCGTCGCGGCGGCCTCGACCGGCACCAGCTCACTCGTGCTCGGCTATCCTGAGCAGCGCACCATCATCAACGGGGGCGCCGACGGCGGCAGCGGCTCGGTCAACTACTACCTCGACGGCGGCATCAACATGACGGGGCTGCGCAACACGGGCAACATCCTGCCGAACCCGGACGCCATCCAGGAATTCCACGTGCAGACCAACAGTTACAGCGTCGAGTACGGCCGGTTCGCCAGCGGCGTCATCAACGTCGTGACCAAGTCGGGAACGAATGCGTTCCATGGGTCCATCTTCGACTTCCAGCGCAATGGATCGTGGAACGCCAAGGACTACGGCGCGGTGCTCGACTCGCCGCCGTTCGACCGCAAGCAGTTCGGCGGCGTGGTCGGCGGTCCGCTGCAGAAGGACAAGACGTTCTTCTTCGCGTCGTATTCCGGGCTGCGCCAGACGAACAACACCTTCCTCAACACCGCGGTCGTGCCGACCGCGCTCGAACGCAGCGGCGACTTCACGGCCTCGGCCACCAAGCCGATCGATCCCGCGACCGGGCAGGTCTTCAGCTGCAACGGCGTCGTCGGCGTCATCTGCGCCAATCGGATCGATCCCGTGGCGGCGAAGATCATCAACACGTACGTTCCCGTCTCCAACGTCCCCGGCAACATCTGGCAAGGCTACGTGCCCAGCCCCTTCGATTCCAACGAGATGCTCGTGAAGGTGGAGCATCAGCTGAACGACGCGCATCGCCTGAGCGGCAGCTACTTCATCACGAGCGGCACCAACACGGTCGCGGCCGGCACCGGCAACCTGCCGTGGGCCAGCCAGCAGTTCAACTGGAAGCAGCACAACGTCAACCTGAGCGACACGTGGGTGATCAGCAACAATCGCATCAACCAGGGGTGGTTCAGCTTCACGCGCAATTTCGGCGGGCGCCTGAATCTGCCGCAGACGTCGCTGGCGGATCTCGGATCGGCGTTCAACATCCAGGGCGCACCGTCGCTGCCGCAGATCACGGTGAGCGGCTTCTTCACGCTGACCAACGCGATCGGCGGACCGACGGCGGGGGGAAATTTCTACTCCGCGCGCGACGTCTACAGCTGGACGCGCGAGCGGCAGGCGATCAAGATTGGCGGCGAGCTCTCCTACAACAAGACCATCCAGGATACGCTCCTCAACAACTACGGCGTCTTCACGTTCAACAACAGCGTGACGAAGAACGCGCTGGCGGATTTCGAAATCGGCATCCCGAGCGCGGTCTCGCAGGACGCGCCCGTCACGGCGTACTGGAACAGCTGGTACGGGGCGGCCTTCGCGCAGGACGACATCCGCTTGAACCGCGTCACGTTCAATCTCGGCTTGCGATGGGACGTCCAGACGCCCGGCACGGATCCGCTCAACCGGTTCGGCACGTACGTGGCCGGCCAGCAGTCGATCGTGAATCCGTCCGCGCCTGTGGGAGAGCTCTTCTACGGGGATCCGGGCGTTGCGCGCGGCGTCGTCAAGACGGCGCTGACCCACTTCTCGCCGCGTGTCGGGGTCGTCTGGGATCCGGCCGGCGATGGGCGGACGGCGATTCGCGCGGCCGCGGGCCTGTTCTATGGCAGCATCTCGGGCAACGAGTGGAACACGATGACGAACTTCCAGCCGTGGTCCACGCGCCTGTCCTTCTCCAACACCAACCCGAAGACGACGGCGGCCGGCGTGCCGCTCGGCGCGTCGCTCAGTAACCCGTATACCGCCTTTGTCGGAGGTGCGCCGTTCCCGTACACCGGCAAGTTCACGAACGGCGGCGGCATCTTCGGCGTGGCGGAAGACTACGTGTGGCCGCGCTCCTATCAGACCAACGTGGGGATCGAGCGCCAGGTCGGGCGATCGCTGAGCGTCACCACGTCGTACGTCGGCTCGTTCGGCCGCAACCTGCCGTTCGCACGCGACGTGAATTATCCAGTCGTGACGGCGACGGCCACGACCGCCGGCGCGAACGTCCTCGCGCGCCGCCCGAATCCAGCCTTCGGCGCGGTGCTGCTCATCGACTCGGATCAGACCTCGTCGTACAACGGCCTGCAGATCACGGCGGCCTCGCGCCCGTGGCACAACGTCAGCGTCAACGCGTTCTACACGCTCAGCAAGACGATGAGCAGCGCCCAGCTGCAAAACAACACCACGCAGGGTCTGGCGCAGAATTACAGCAACATCGCCGAGGACTACGGCCCCGCGGACACCGATCAGCGCCACGTCTTCAACCTGAGCGCGAACTGGAATGTCGACTACTACCGCGGCAGCAACGCCGTCGTCCGGAATGTGCTGAACGGCTGGAGCCTCTCGCCGGTCATCAAGCTGCGCAGCGGCCAGCCGTTCACGGTCACCAACGGCAACGTCGACGCGAATCTCGATGGGAGCACGAACGATCGCGCGGCGCTCGTCGGCGATCCGACGCTCTCGGATCCGACGGCCGCGATGTGGTTCAACACGGCGGCCTTCACGCAGAACAAAGCGGTCACCGGCGTCGCCGTCGACGGCACGTCGGGGCGGAACATGCTCTACGGCCCTGGCTACCGCAACGTCGACCTCGCGCTCGCGCGCGATTTCAAGCTGACGTCGGGCGTCCGCGCCACGGTGCGCGCGGAGGGGACCAACATCTTCAACACGATCAACCTGGGGACGCCGGGCGCGGCGGTGCCCGCGGCGGGCACGACGTCGTCCACGTTTGGCGTGATCCGCACGGCGGGTGCCATGCGGCGGATGCAGGTGGGCGTGCGGCTGACGTTCTAGCAGCTCATCATCTGGTGAGCGGCAGGTAGCGCACGTAATCGACCAGCATCTCCTGGGGGAACTGCGTCGTCGCATCGGGAGCACCCGGAAAGTTGCCGCCGACCGCGACGTTGAGCAGCAGGAAAAACGGATGGTCGAAGACCCACGCCGCGCCGGCGGGAAGCGACGAAGGCGCCACCGTGTGATAACGGACGTCGTCCACGTAGAACGAGACCGTCTGTGGCGCCCACTGGATCGTGAACGTGTGGAAGCCATCAGAGAAGCGTTGGTGGTTGGGCAACACGAAGCGTGCCGTGATGCCCTTCGCGCCCGAGTAGCCTGGCCCGTGCACGGTGCCGTGAGCGGTGCCCGGTTCCCTGCCGATGTTCTCCATGACGTCGATCTCGCCGCAGTCCGGCCACCTCCGCCCGTCGATCGATTCACCCAGCATCCAGAACGCCGGCCAGATCCCCTGGCCGGACGGCAGCTGGATCCGCGCTTCCACGCGGCCAAACTGTGCGGCGAACAATCCCTTCGTCTTGAGTCTGGCCGACGTGAAGCCCGATGGCGTGGATTCCACGTGAATGACCAGATGTCCCTGACCATCGAGATGGACGTTCTGCGTGGACGCGGTATACGTTTGAAGCTCACGATTGCCCCAGCCGCCGGCTCCGAGGTCGTACGTCCATCGGTGCGGATCAGGCGGGGCATTCAGCGGTCCGTCGAACTCGTCGGACCATGACTGCGCCGGTACAGCGGGCGCCTGCGGCGGCTGCGATGTGGCGCTCGGCAGGCTGTTGCACATCGCCGCAATGGCCAGCACAATGGCCGACACGATTCCGCCGCGTCTGAGGTTCGTCCGAGGAGGAGTGATGCGCACATTCACGTTGGCGACCACGATTCTGATCTCGGCCGGCCTCGGCGCGGCCATCACGCGCGCGGCGCAGCCGGCCGTGACGCATTCAACGGTGTTTGAGTGGACGAGCGGCGAGACCACGGCGACCCCTTGGGGATCCGCGCGTCAAGTGACTCGCAACCCGACGCCGACGCTCGAGGAACTGGAGATTCATATTTCGACGCTCGATCCGGGAAAATCGCCCCACGAGCCGCATCGCCATCCGCACGAGGAACTGCTGATCATCAAAGAGGGCACGCTCGCCACGTTCCAGAACGGCGAAACTCGCCGCGTCGGACCTGGCGGCATCATCTTCCAGGCATCGAACGAACTCCACAACGTGACGAACGCCGGTCCTGCACGCGCAGTCTATTACGTGGTCGGGTGGACCGTGCCGGCCACGTCGAAATAATCAGATGCTCGCCGTCGTCGCGCGCGAGAACGTGATCTTCTCGTTGTGCCGGTATGCCAGGTTCGCCATGTGCGCCGCGACCGCCGTTCGATAGCCCAGTTCCACCGTCGCGTTGGGCTCCTTGCGCGACCTCACGCAGTCCAGGAAATTTCCCAGATGCTGGATGTCCTTTGACTCCCCGACAATCGGCACGCCGTCGGGCCGGTTGATCTTTTCCGGCCAGTACTTCGCGCCGCCATCGAGCTTTCCAGTGACCATGTCGGTCGAGCCGCTGACGCGCTCGACCGTCCCGTTGGCGCCGAGCACGCGCTCGCCCAGTCCGTAATGCCTGTTGCTGAACGTCGACTGCCAGGTGAGGACGAGCTCGTTCTCGGGGAACTCGAGCGTGAGCGCGATCGTATCGGGCACTTCGCGGCCGTCTTTTTCCGAGTAGATGCCGCCCGACATCGACGCAGACGCCGGGACCGGCAAATCCAGCAGCTTGAACACCCACGAGAACTGATGCACCGCGTTCTCGGTGACGTTGCCGCCCGAGAATTCCCAGTACAGGCGCCAGTTGATGAACGCGAACCCGTCGAACGGGCGGCCCGGCCGTCCGTTCAGAAACGCGTCCCACTGCACGTGGTCGGCCGTGCAGTCGGGCGGCACCTTCCGCACCCACTGCGGGTGCCCGTGCGGCGTGTTGCGGCTCATCCACGACTCCACCTGCGTGACCTTGCCGACCAGTCCGTCCTTCACCCACCGCTGCGCATCGAGGAACGCGCCGGTGCTGACGTGCTGCAGCCCGATCTGGACGACGCGGTCCGACTGCCTGGCGACGCGGCGGCACTCCTCCGCCTCGGCAATCGACCATGTCATCGTCTTTTCCGAGTAGAGATCCTTGCCCGCCGCGATCCCGTCGACGAAATGACGCAGGTGGCAGTGCAGCGGCGACGCGATGATCACGGCGTCGACGTCCTTCATGTCGAGGAGACGCCGATGGTCGTTGAAGGTCTTGACGGCCGGGAAGTTCTTCCGGACTTCGTCGTGCCGCCGCGTGTACACGTCGGCGACGGCCACGAGCTCCGCGTTCTGGTGCTCCTCGTCCACCAGCTTCAGCAGCTGCCCGAGCAGCTCCTGACCTCTGTCGCCGGCGCCGATGATCCCGAGCCGGACGCGATCGTTCGCGCCGATGATCCGCGCGCCGGCGCCGAGCGTCCGCGCGGCCGGCATCAGCGCCCACGTCGCGGCGCCCGCCGCGGTCCGGCCGAGAAACATCCTGCGTCCCATTCCTGTCTTGGCCATATCTCCTCCGGCTGTCAGAACGTGAACCGCAGACCGAATCGGAGACTGCGCTGGCTGCCGTTCGTGCTGGTAGTCTGGCCGAACGTGTTGCCAGTCGAGGTGCTGAATGTCGTGTTCGGGTTCGCCCACCGCACGGCGTTCGGCGCATTGTAGGCGTCCATGCGAAGCTCGGCGTAGCGCGGGCCGCCCACGGAGAATCGCTTGAACAGGGACATGTCGAGTTGCCAGAAGCCCGGCCCATCGGGTCCGGTGTGGCGCGCCATGTTGCCTTGCACGCCGGCGGCCGGCTGTGCGTACACACTGGGATCGAAGTACAACACCCCGGGACCTTCGCCGCCCAGGACCTGGTTCTGGCCGTTCAGGTTTGCAAACGCCGAATTGCCTGGCGTGTTGAGCAGCGCGCCGCTGGCGCTGATCGTAAGCGCCTGGCCCGACTGCACGTCCAGAAGTCCACTCACCTGCCAGCCGCCGATGACCTTGCCGAGCGTTCCCGTGCTCAGCCACGGCTTATTCGGCCCCCACGGCAGTTCGTACACCGCCGACATCACGTAGTTGTGCAAGCGATCCGTGTCGGATCGACCCCAGCTCAGGTTGAAGTCGATCGGCGTGCCGATGGTGCCGTTCTCCTGGGCCTGGTCTTTCGATCGGCCGAGGGTGTACGAGTTCGTGATCAGCAGGCCGTGCGTGAACCGGCGATCGATCTTGATCTGCAGTCCGTTGTACTGGGACTTGCCGAGATTCGATCGCTCGCGGCTGACTCCCGTGCTGCGGTTGAACGGGGCAAACTGCGGCCGGCCGTTGTTGCCCGAGCCGTACACGAGGCTCGCGTTCAGATCGACGTCCATGACGAGATCCACACCGCGGCTGCCGACGTACGCGATGTCGGCCGTCAGGCCGAAGGGGAGCTGCCGCTGGAACGCGACGTTCCACGAATGCAGTGTGCCCTCGTGCAGACCCGGCGGAACCACGTCGAACGTCGAATTGAGCAAGGACCCGGTGACCGGGATGATGCCATTGCTCGGGACGGCGGTCAGCGCAGGCGCCGGGAATCCCGCCGCCATCGACCCCGCGTTCTGGAAGCTGTTCACCCGCGTGCCGGCGTAGTTCTGCTTCACCGGATAATTGAAGGCAAAACGGTTGTCGGGAAACGGAATCGCGCTCGCGCCGTACCCGGCGCGGACGACCGTGTGCTCGTTGAGCCGCCAGGACACCCCGGTGCGCGGCGCAAGATTCTTGTAGTAGTTCTGGACGTTGATGGCGTTCGTGGTGCCGCCGAAGCCGGCCACTTGAAGGGTATTGGTCGCCGGGTCGTAGTTGGACAGCGTGCCGGTCCCCTCAACGCCTTCGAGCGGCTTGTAGAACTCCCAGCGAAGGCCGAGGTCGAGCGTGACGTTCCGCCGGACCTCCCATTTGTCCTGGATGAACGTCGCGATTGCCCAGTGCTTCGTCCCTGGCTGATCGATCACTTTGAGGTCGCGCTGCACGGTATCGGGCCAATCGAGCAGGAACGCCGCGAAGTTGTTCGCGAGGCCGCTCACCGACGCGGATTCGGCGGGTGAGCCGGTCCCTGCGGCGCCGAAATTGAAGCGGCCGCGCGATCCGCCCGCGTCCTGCGTCTGGAGGAGGATGTCGCGGTTCTTCCGCCACTCGCCGCCGATCTTGATCTGATGCGTGCTCACCAGCCTGGTGACGGAGGTCGCCACGTTCCACGTCTTCTCGGATCGATCCCATGGCTGGCTGGCCGAAAATCCGAGAACCGGATCCGAGTACGCGCCTGCGCCGATGCTGATTTGCGACAGACCGCTTGTGAACGCATCGAGATTGGCCCCGGGGATGCCGACGTCCGTGCTCGTGGTCAGGCCGTCGCCCGTCGTGATCGTGGTGTTGTGGTAGTAGTTCAGGCCGCCGCGCACGTCGAGCACCGTCGACGGACTGATGACGCGCGTCCAGGTGACCGCGGTGCTGTAGCTGGTGTTGGTGCCGGTGCCCGCGAATCCGCCGTTCGCGGGTCCGCCGTATTGGCCGTACAGGCCCGGGTCGAAGACGACGGGACGCATGAAGCTCAGGCGATACGACAATTGATCTTTGGCGTTCAACGTGTACGTGAGCTTCGCGTCGAAGCCGTCGGTCGTCTTCTCGCGCGTCTGCGCCTTCGCATAGTTGTTCTGGCCGAGCGGCGCATCGATATTCGGCAGCGGGATGAACGACAGCAGCCGCTGCGAGATAGGGCTGATGCGATTCTGGGGAATCAGATTGTTGGCAAACACCGCGCGGTTGTTCCCGTTGATGTCGCCTGTCAACGGATCGTAGATATGCTGCGAGACCGCGCTGAAGTCGCCGTTCCGAAAGGCCGCGGTCGGCACGATCGCGCGCACGACGTAGCCGGCGTTGTCGATCGTCCGCTGGTAGTCGCCGAAGAAGAAGAACTTGTTCTTCACGATTGGCCCGCCGATCGTGGCCCCGCCGTTGGCGAACTTCGTCGGCGCGGTGAGGTGCGTGAGGTAATCGCTGGCGTTCGTCTTCTCGTTGTTCCCGAAGAAGAACGCGCTGCCCTTGAACGTATTGGTGCCCGACTTCAGCGTCACATTCGTGATCGCGCCGCCCGAGCGGCCGAACTCCGCGTCGTAGTTGCTCGTGGTCACGCTGACCGTCTCGAGCGCATCCGCGGCGGGAATGATCACCTGCAGCAGGCCGGTCTTCTGATTGTCGTCGAGCCCCTCGATCATCGTGTTGTTCGCCAGGCGTGACTGGCCGTTGATCTCGGTCGACAGCGCGTCCTGCGAGTTGAAGAACGCGGAATGCTCGCGGTGCGGGCGCGTCGCCCCGGGCACGGTGACCAGCAGGCTCTGAAAGTTCCGGTTGAAGGTGAGCGGAAGGTCGGTCACCATTTTCGATTCGATCAGCCGGCCGGTGTCCGTGCGGTCGGTCTGGAGCACCGGGCTCTCGCCCGCGACGGTGATCGCCTCCTCGAGCGCGCCGACCTCCATCTTGAGATCCACGCGGATCGTCGTGTTCACCGGCACGACGACGCCGTTGCGGATGTCTTTCTTGAAGCCGGTCACTTCCGCGACCACCTGGTACGTGCCGTCTTTCAGACTGGGGAACGTGTAGTAGCCCTTCTCGTTCGTCGTCGTGGTGTAGGTGATGTTGGTGCTGGTCTCCGTGATCGTCACGGTCACGCCGGGCATTGGAAACCCGGTGGCGTCGAGGATGTTCCCGAGCAGCGATCCCTTCACGGCCTGCGCGGCAAGCGCGCCGGGCACAGCGAGAACGAGCAAGACTCCGAGCAAACCCGAAAGTCGGCGGCCCATCTCCACCCTCCTGTTGTCGGCAGTTCAAGAAAAAGAAAAGCAACGGTCGTCAGCGATCCGATTTCTGCAGCAGCTCCTTCAAGCCGGCCATGCTCTGGCGGCTCGATTCTTCGGCCGTTCCCCCCTTGAGCCGCCAGTGCGTCTCCAGCGAGAGAGGGCCCGTGTACCCGTCCTTCTTCAGCGCGCGGAACTGCCCGAGCCAGTCGACGATGCCCTTCCCCATCGGCGCCCATTCGGTCTTCCCGCCGCCCAGATCGACGACGTCCTTGCAGTGGACGTGGCGGATGCGGCCTGCCGGCAGGGCGTGGTAGCCATCGGGATACGCGTGTTCGCCGCGTGCCGTGGCGTTGCCGGGATCCCAGTTCAACATCAACGACTTCTCGCCAATCGCGTTCAGCAGCCGGCCTGCCTCAGCTCCCGTGGCCGTATTGCAGGCCAGCTCGTTCTCGAGGTTCAGCGTCACGCCCTTCGCGCCCGCCTTCGCTGCCAACTGGCGCACGCGATCGTCGATCGCCTGGCGGTACGGCGCCTGATCGGTGAGCCGCCAGAAGTCGAAGATGCGGACGTACGGCGTGTTGAACGCCTTGGCGAGCTCCACGCTGCGATCGATCAGCTCGTCCTGCTGCTCGTAGGTGAAGTCGGCGCCGAACTGCGGGTTCTTCGGGCTGAACGGCGATTTCGGGGCGCCCGGCCAGTCGGTCTTGAAGATCGGCGACGCGATCTCCGAGACGCGCAGCTGGTATTTCTCGAGAATGGCGCGCGCCTCGGCGACGTCGTGCGCGTCCCAGGTCATGACGTTCTTGTTGTGCATGGCGCGCAGCTCGACCCATCCGAGGCCGAACTCGCGCGCCGCGATTTCGCAGGCGTGTCCGAAGTCCTGCGAAATCTCGTCCGTCAGGACAGAGAGTTGAAACGGCGTAGATACTCCTTGTTGATCGCTGCCGACTCTTTCGGCGTGCGCGCCTTGCCGGGCACGGCGTCGAGTTCGACCACCGCCCAGCCGCGGAACCTGACCTCGTCGAGCGCGGCGAACACGCCCGGCAGATCCACCTTCCCGCGGCCGAGTTCGACGAAGCGATACGAGCGGGGATCGTCCGGCTTTTCCGGCGACGGGCTCTCGACGTCCTTGATGTGCAGGAACAACAGGCGATCGCGGTAGCGCCGGATCGCCTGCGCCGGGTTGCCGCCGCCCTGCTGGTAGTGCGCGACGTCGAGCTCGAGCGTGACGTAGCGCGCATCGGCCGCCTCGAGGATGCGATCCACATCGTCGGGCGTCTCGCCGAGCGTGCCCATGTGATTGTGGTAGCCGACGCGAACGCCGAGATCCGCACTGCGCTTGCCGATCTCGGTGAGCAGACGCCCGAGCCGAGCGTGATCGGCCGGGGTGATCGGGCGCCCCTTGGGCCGCGTGTCGGTCACCTGGAGATACAGTCCGCCGGCGTCGTGGAGAAACTTCGCGTGGCTGACGTGCTCGTCGATGATCTGCTGATCGAGACCGCCGTCGATCCCGACGCCGCCGCTCGAGAGCGCGACGAAGGTCAGGTGATGCCTGGCGAGCAGGTCGCGAAGATCGCCGGGCCGCGCGCCGAACTCCTTGAGAATATTGGACCGGATCTGGATCCCCGGAAAGCCGAGCGACGCAATGTCGTCGATCGCGGCGAGCTCGTCGCCGTCCCACGTAATCGACGCGTAGCCGAGTTTGATGTCTGAAGGCGCGGGCGAGATGGGCGTGTCGAAGTACGACAGATCGAGAGGCGGGTACAGCGATGCGGCGGCGGGCGTGATGAGCGATCCAAACGGGAGCGCGGTGCCGATGGCCGCGGCTCCCAAACCGGTCATGAATTCACGGCGGGATGGCATCTCGTAGCCTCACTTCATCGAGTCGGCCGTTCGCGATCCGCGGTTCTCGAGGTCCTCAGCGTCCTGCTGCGCTTCCGCCTCGATCAGGTGCTCCGACATCAACCGTTCCGCGGTCGGACGGTCGTGGTCGCGGATCGCCTCATAGATTCGGTGATGCACGTCCGCGACGCCGCGGAGGTCGCGCGCGCGATCGGCGGTGCGGCGCCGGCGCTCGTAGAAAATCCCCGCCACCATTTCCACGAGCGACGCGAGGATCGGGTTCGCCGCCGCGGTGGCCACGGCCCGGTGGAACCGGATGTCGTGGACGAGGAAGGCCTGCGGATCGTCGAGCGTCGCAAACATGCTCGTGACGGCGTCGGCGAGCGCCACGATCGCCTTCGACGTCCCGCGTTCGGCGGCCATGCCCGCGGCGCTGACCTCGAGCACGCGCCGCGCCTCGAACATTTCGTGTCGCGTGAACCCGTGCAGGGCGGCGAGAAAATTGAGCGGCTCGCTGTCGAGCCGCGGCGGACCGTCGGACACGAACGTCCCCGAGCCGTGCCGCGTCGTGAGGACGCCTTTGGCGCGCAGCGAACGCAGACCGGCGCGGACGCTCGGGCGGCTGACGCCCATCTGTCGCGCGAGCTCGCGTTCGGGCAGCAGTCGCTGCCCCGGCTGGAGCTCGCCGCGCAGAATCAGTCCTCGGATGTGGGCGATCACGAGGCCGCTCGCGACCCCCTCGGTTGGGTTGATCAGTTCAACTGGAGCCATATAACAGGTCCGACCAATTTCGCGCAATTGTTATCATTTCGGCCATCAGGAAGTCAAATAGATTGTAATAGTTTGCAAGTGGCTAGACCAATCCTGCAGCCGCTGCTATCCTCTGGCGGTGGCTGCTTGTTCAAGAGCGCTGGGATCGTGCTTTCTCGCCGGGATCGCCGCCGCGGCGCCGGTGAGCGCTCAACGGATGCTCGTCGCGGATGGAAAAACGGCGGCGTACGCGCAGGTGGAACAAGCGCTCGGCACCGCGCCTGAAACGCCGGACTGCGGCCACGCCGATTTCGGGCCGCACATCACCGAGCGCCTCGATCCGGAGCTCAAGAAATCCGTCTTCGTCTTCAATCTGCACGTCACGCCGGACAATGACCGCTGCACCGGTTTCGATCGGCAGCGGCTGGAAATCAAGACCGACGGACATTCGCCCGCGTACGTCAAAGGGCTCCTCGGCGACAGCGTGACCTTCCGGTGGCTGTTCAAACTGCCGGCCGGCTTTCAGCCGTCCACCAACTTCACGCACATTCATCAAATCAAGGCCTTCGACGGCGACGCCGGCCTGCCGATCATCACGCTGACGCCGCGGAAAGCCGACCCGGATCGTATCGAGCTCATCCACGTCGACTCACACGGCGCGACGACGAAGCTCGCGAGTACGAAGCTGGCACCCTTTATCGGACAATGGGTCGAGGCGTACGAGAAGATCACCTACGGCCATCAGGGCCGGTACTCGATCGTCCTCCGCGCCCTTCACGGCGGCGCGCCGCTCCTCGAGTACGCGAGCGACCATCTCGACCTCTGGCGGACCGGCACCACGATGGTGAGGCCCAAGTGGGGGATCTATCGCAGCCTGAACGCCCCCGGGGATCTGCGCGACGAACAGGTATTCTTCGATCGGTTCTGCCTGGCCAAGGGATCGGACGACTGCCCGTAAAGAATCGCTGTGATTACCCGACGCGCACTCTTCACGCTCGACTTCGACCGTCCGCGGCCCGCGCCCGAGACGTGGCTGCGCGTGCATCGCACGGCGATGGCGTGCCGCGTCGAGGTGACGCTCGCGCCTGAGGACGCCGGGCACGTCGGCGCCGCGACCGAGTCGTTGAACGAAGCCGATCGCGTCGAGTCGCTGCTGACCGTCTTTCGCGACTCGAGCGAGCTGTCGCGCATCAACCGTGAAGCCGCGCCTGGCGGATGCGCGGCGGTGGACGACGAGGTGCACGCGCTGCTGCAGCGGTGCGTGGAGCTTCACGCGCAGACCGACGGCGCCTTCGACGTCACGTCGACGCCGCTCAGCCGGTGCTGGGGATTCCTCAGTCGTGACGGCCGCGTGCCGTCGGACGTCGAGATCGAAGAGGCGCGCGCCACAGTCGGCCTGTCGCGCGTCAGGCTCGACGCCGACACGCGAGGCGTCCAGTTCGACGTCGACGGCATGGAACTGAACCTCAACGCGATCGGCAAAGGCTACGCGCTCGATCGCATGGCGCGCGTGCTGCGCCGGCGCGGCGTCGAGTGCGCCCTTCTCTCGGCTGGCAGCAGCAGCATCCTCGCACTGGGCGGGCCTCGCGGTGGCTGGTCGATCGACCTGCGCTCGCCGCTGCTGCCCCGCCGGATCGCGCGCCTGCGGCTGCGCGACGGCGCGCTCGGCACCAGCGGCGCCGGTGAGCAGTTCGTGATGGCCGGCGGCACGCGCTACGGCCACGTGATCGATCCGCGCACCGGCTGGCCCGCCCGCGGCGTCCTGAGCTCGAGCGTCGTCACACACGATGCGGCCACCGCCGACGCGCTCTCGACGGCCTTTCTCGTCGCCGGGCCGGCGCTCGCGCAACGCTACTGCGATCAGCACCCCGGCACCCTCGCGCTCCTGACCCTGGACGACGGCATGGCACACGCGCACGCGTACGGCGAGTACGCGGGCGCTGCAGTGGAGGATTGAGATGACGTTGACTCCCGAGGAACGCGGCATCGGCCGCCGCAACTTCCTGAAAGCGATTGCCGCGACGCCGGCGTTGACGACGTTGAACCAGCCGGCGATGCAGGGTCCGGTGCGCGGCGGTCCCGTGCGCATCGGCTTCATCGGCGTGGGGGCCCAGGGACGGACGCTGCTCGCCCACGTGAATCCGGCGTTCGGCCAGGTCATCGCGATGGCGGACATCAATCCGAACGCGCTGGCCGCCAGCGACAAGGTTCTGGCGAGCCGCAAGCAGGCGCCGGCGAAGCACTACGTCGAGTGGCGCGACATGCTCGAGCACGAGAATCTCGAAGCGATCATTGTCGCCGTCCCACTCTGGGCACACGCGGACGTCGTCGTGCCGTGCCTCGAGGCCGGCAAGCACGTGCTGTGCGAGAAGATGATGGCGTACGACGTGGCCGGCGCCGAGCGGATGAAGGCCGCCGCCGTCAAGGCGAAGCGCGTGCTCGAAATCGGCTATCAGCGCAATTACAACCCGGTCTATCAGGCGGCGTACGACGGCATCATCAAGCGGCAACTGCTCGGCGACGTGTATCATGTGCGGCTCGCGTGGCATCGCAACGGCAACTGGCGCCGCGCCGGCGCGGCGCCAGTTGCCGATTACAAT
>Ga0193726_1000960_pt1 | contig 25545 bp, 22 predicted proteins | sample H2c1metaG_FD_144928 | JGI IMG/M metagenome (GOLD analysis project Ga0193726, IMG submission 144928) | Soil microbial communities from a riparian zone of the East river system, Colorado, United States - H2c1 | ecosystem: Environmental > Terrestrial > Soil > Riparian zone | place: USA: East River...
TGATGATGTTCCACGATAGACAGCGGGTGTACTGAGCGTTGTTGCTCGAGTCATTCAGCGTAAACGTAAACCCTTGGCCGAGATTCACCACGATGCCTTCACGATTGAAGGTTAGGGCGGTGATGCCGTGATTCGAATTCAAGGCATCCGAGCCCGAGAAGGCGCGCTGGACTTTGACGATGGTATCGGCGGCTTCGCGTGTCCCCAAGGGCGCAGCGTCGGTGAAGACGATCCAACCCGTATTCCAGGCGGCTGCCCCCGCGCAGGCCACCCCATCGGTGCTGGCGCAGATCGAGACGAACTGGCCTTCCTTGATGGCTTCGCCGCGCGCCATTTGCACATCGCCAAGCAGCGCGTTGATCTCGCTCGATGCGCGATTGGCCGTGGTGACGTAGCGGTACGAGGGAACGGCAATGGCCATGAGAATGCCGACGACCGTCATGGTGACTAAAAGCTCCATGAGGGTGAATCCCAGCACAGGCAGGTTCTTTCCGGTCATAAATCGCCTTTGTGGGCAATGACTCATGGGCAGGCATGCTAGGCGCGCAGCCTTGCTCGAAGCTGACAGCCGCGCCGCCCTACGAGAATAGTGACCTACTTCACACTTCGCGCGGCGAATAGAATGCAAACACGCGTGCCGGCGCCGTTGGCGCCGGATTCGATGGTCATTGAGGCGTCGTACAACCTGGCGATTTCATCGACTATGGCGAGGCCAAGGCCGCTGCCGTGCGCCGGTGAGTTCGGCATTCTGTAAAAGCGCTGGCGTACGCGTTGGCGTTCTTCCACCGGGATGCCCGCGCCGCTGTCCTCAACGGCCAGAAAAGGCCGTCCATTCTTCTCGCCCGCAGTGACTGTCACCGTGCCGCCGGCCGGCGTGTACTTCAAAGCATTGTCGACCAGGTTGCTCAACAGATCATCGAGCAGGGATGGATCGGCGCGGGTATTCACCGGCGTCGCGTCGACGCCCAGATCGATATTCGATTGCAGCGCCCGGTCGAAGAATTTTGCGGCAACCTCATTGACGATGGTTTGCAGATCGACGCTCTGGTTCTTGGCGCTCGAATTGGCTGCGCTATCGGCGCGCGCCAAGCTGAGCAATTGATTGGCCGAATGCGCCAGTTGCTTGACGCCCTCTTGCAGCGTCAACAGCCGCGCCTTGATGGGCTGAGCAGCCGGTTCATTGATTAGAACGCCCAATTGGGCCTGCATCCCGGTGATGGGCGTTCGCAGTTGGTGGGCGGTGTCGGCGATGAACTGTTGTTGCGATTGCACCGAGGAGCGCAGCGTGCCGAACAACCGATTCAACGTGACTACGACCGGCGCGATTTCCCGAGGCACCGAGGTTTCAACGATGGGACGAAGGTCTGAGGGCGAGCGGCTGCCAATCTCATCGCGCAGACGTCGAATCGGCCGCAGTCCTAACTGGATCCCCAGCCACACCAAGACCAAGGTGATGTCGAGTTGCACGAAATCCCACAGCAGAGTGCTCATGAAACCAAGCCTGGCTTCAGGTTCCGCGCCGCCTTTGAGGTCGGCCGCGGTGATGGTGATGACGCCTGCCGGCGAGCCGAATCGGGTGCTCAAGGTGCGCACGCTGCGGCCGTCGAGCTGCGCGAGGGCAAGCAGCTGCGAGCTTTCGCCATCGATCGCCACCGCCGGCAGCTGCGCATCGCCGTCCAGCAATTGTCCGCGCGAATCGTGCACTGCATAGCGAATGGCGTCGGCCCTGGGCAAGGGCGGATCGCGCGCAGGGCTCGAGTCGAGGGCAAACCGTCCCTCGCGCACCACGACGTGCGCCATCAACGACGCCGTGGCGTCCTTGAGACGTCGATCGCTGCTGATGACGCTCGGCGCGATGTGATTGAAATAATGAATGAGTGCTCCGCACAAGGCCATCAGCATCAGCGGTATGGCGAGCCAGAGGATCAACCGGCGGCTGATCGACGAATTCACGTCTTGGTTTCTTCCAGACGATATCCCAAGCCGCGCAGGCTGCGGATCAGAGCCGCATTGCCGAGTTTGGCGCGCAGCCTTGAGACATGCACTTCGATCGCGTTGGGAGTGATGTCCTGATCCGGGCCCGCAACGGCTTGTTGCACCCGCTCCTTCGAGACGATTTGACCGACACGCCGCGCCAGACACTCGAGCACCAGCCACTCGCGGGCGGTTAGTTCGACCTCGGTCTCATCGATGCAGAGCCGCTTTCCGGCAAGATCGACGCTCATGCGGTTCAGTTTCACCAGGCCGTTGGCTGCGCCCGAGGTTCGACGCATGAGCGCCCGGCAACGCGCCGCCAATTCGGCGGCTTCGAAGGGTTTGCTGAGGAAGTCGTCGGCGCCCAAATCCAACGCTTTGACCTTGTCCGAGAGCGTGCATCGGGCGGTAAGAATGAGGGCGGGCAAGGACTTGCCGCCGCTGCGCAGACGGCGCACCAAGGTCAAACCGTCCGTGCCCGGCAGGCCGACATCGATGACCGCCATCGCGAATTCTTCGCTGGCGATTGCCGCTTGCGCAGCTTCGGCGCTGGCGACCCGCAGGACCGCATAGCTGGCCGCTGTTAAGCCTCGCGAGATGGCGTCGGCAACGATGTCATCGTCTTCTACGATTAAAAGTCGCACGAGCCACTTTACTACGTACGGGGGCGGGTTGACTAAACGTTAGTGGTCGCCGACGGCGTGGCCGTTCGGATTGTTCGGCTCGTCTCGATCGGCCCCAAACGCAGTGCGCTTGGGAGGAACGAGCGCCCGCAAGCGGGCCTCATAAGTCTTGGCAAACGCTTCAGTGAATACGTGCGGGAACCCGTCGGCAGGGCGCTGCGCGAGGCCGGCGAACATCTCGGCATAGAGCTCCCAATACTTGGACTTGCTCTGGCCGCCAAACACGCCGCGTTTTCCGGATCGCTCGAAGCGTTCCTCCAGCTCCTTCGGGTCGACGCGGCCCAAAAACTCTTCGAACGCCGCGCGCGTCGCGGCCAGCGATGCGGCGTTTTGCGCTTTCAGCTCGCGAAAATTATCTCGAATGGCGTCAACTGAGCCGGCGCGCGTCGACATATTGCTGAGCAATCGCACCATCGCTTCATCCACGCCTTTTGCTAGGTTCAAGGGCGACTCGGTGGCGTCGGCCGCGGGAGCCGGAATGCGGAACTTGTTGCGGAACTCATTGCGGCCCTGGTTGAGGTCCATCAAACCCAGCACGGCCTCGCGCAACAACTGACCGGCGAGCTGCAATGCGGCGCCGCGCGCCTCCGTGCCGACGGTACGAGGATCGATGCCCGCGCCGCGGCAGAAGGCCGCCAGACCGATATCGAAATCGCCCTCGTACAAGGAGAGACTTTGCGAGCGCGACAAATTGGGGCTGGGCGCGTTCTCTATGACCGGCGAGGCCTTGGGCGTGTCGACGGGCGAGGCTTTGGGTGCGTCGACCTTGAGAGGCCGCGTCATCATGTGCCAGGGCGTTCCCGCCGCTTCCGCTGAACCGGCCGGATGCTCCAGCGGCGGAAGCGATTGACCGTACAGGTCTCGAGGCCGGGCGCCGGAGGAGTCGGAAATCGACAAGCCGCTGGGTTCGAGCAGTTGACTCAAGTCAAGGTCGGCGCCGAGATCGTTGGCCGTGGATTTTTTGATGGCGGACGAGGGTGCCTGTCCGTCATACGCAACAATCGCGCTCTCCTCGGGCGGGAAGTCATTGGACTTGTCGATGCTGACCAGGAGTTCGTATTCGCCCAGGCGCACATAGTCGCCATCCTTGAGCGCATAGTCGTGGTACTTGCCCAGCGGGACCTGCGCGCCGTTGACATAGGTGCCATTCGAACTGGTATCGACCAGCACGTAGGCGCCGGCGCGAAAGTCGATTCGTGCGTGTTTGCCCGACAGGTAGCGCTCCGGGTCGGGTAGAATCCACTCATTGTCAGTCGCTCTGCCTATCGTGCCACCGTGCACGCCGAAGACTTTGGTGGAGAGCGTTCCGAGGCGTGTTGAGTGTTCGCTGACGACGCGCAAGCGCAGGGCCATATTCAATCCCTCCAGCGGGTCTCAAGACTCGCGCTAAGTGCCGGTATAATATGGTGAAATACTAGCAATGCTGGGAGCCTTCTAAATGGCAGCGAGTCACATTTTCAAAGTTCTGTTCGTGAATCAAGGCAAGGTCTACGAGATCTACGCCCGTAAAGTCAGTCACGGCAGCCTTTTCGGCTTTATTGAGGTCGAGGAGTTGGTGTTCGGCGAGCGCACCACGGTCGTCGTGGACCCCGCTGAGGAGAAAATAAAGGCCGAATTCAACGAAGTCAAACGCACCTACCTTCCCATGCATTCTGTGCTGCGTATCGATGAAGTCAAGAAACAAGGTGTTAGCAAGATCGTTGCGCTCGAAGGCTCCAATGTCTCCCAATTCCCGGTGCCGATCTATACCCCCGGGGGAGATTCGAGCGCCCGCAAATAATGCGATTCCAGTAGAATGGTGCATGTTTAGCCTTTTCGGCGCGCCGGCGCTGTCGCAATTTCGCCTCGATCAACTGCTGCGTGCATTGAAGGCCGAAGAACCGCGCATCCAAGCGCTTGATTCGCGCTGGATGCACTTCGTCGACTCCTCCAGCGAACTACCAGCCTCCGAACTCGATGTGTTGGGAAAACTCCTGACCTATGGAGCACGCATTCCCGCTGCGCAGCGGGAGCTTCCGGCAGGCCAGCGGATTTTGGTGACGCCGCGCGTGGGTACCGAATCGCCCTGGTCGAGCAAGGCCACCGACATCGCGCACGTCTGCGGCTTGAGCGCCGTGACGCGCCTCGAACGCGGCACCGTCTACTTCATCGAAGCTACATCGCCGCTGACCGGCGCGCAACTCGGCAAGCTGGCGGCGCATTTGCACGATCGAATGACCGAATCGATCTGGACGGATTCTGTCGAACCCACGGGTCTGTTTCACGCGGCCGCCCCGCGAGCCCTGCGCGATGTGGTGCTGGGCGAGCATGGCCGCGAGGCGTTGGCCAAGGCCAATCAAGCGTGGGGTCTGGCGCTGTCCAGCGATGAGATCGATTATCTGGTGCGGGCCTTCGGCAAGTTGGGGCGCGATCCCACCGACGTTGAATTGATGATGTTCGCGCAGGCAAATTCCGAGCATTGCCGCCACAAGATTTTCAACGCGCAGTTCATCATCGATGGCGAGCCGATGCCGCTGTCGCTGTTCTCTTTGATACGCGCAACCCATGCGCGCAATTCCGCCGGCGTGTTGTCAGCGTACCGCGATAACGCCGCAGTGATCGTGGGCGCGGAGGCGACCCGATTCTTCGCCGATCCGTTCACGCAGCGCTATGGCGGCGTCAAGGAACGCATCGATATCTTGATGAAAGTGGAAACGCACAATCATCCGACGGCCATTTCGCCGTTTCCCGGCGCGGCTACCGGCGCAGGCGGCGAGATTCGCGACGAAGGGGCGACCGGAATCGGCGCCAAGCCCAAGGCGGGCCTGACCGGGTTCTCCGTGTCCAACCTCAAAATTCCCGGCATGACGCAGCCTTGGGAAATAGACCACGGCAAACCGGACCGCATCGCCTCGGCGCTGGACATCATGATTGCCGCGCCGATTGGCGCCGCTGCCTTCAACAACGAATTTGGGCGGCCGAACACCTGCGGCTATTTTCGGGTGTTTGAACAGGCGCCGAGCCAAGAACAGACGCCGGCCCAACAACAAGCGCAGGGCGGTTGCGCGCCGATCCGTGGCTATCACAAGCCCATCATGGTTGCCGGCGGCCTAGGCAGCGTGCGGCGGCAAAATGTCGAGAAGAAGGATGTGGTGGTCGGCGCGCCGCTCATCGTTCTCGGCGGTCCCTCGATGCTGATCGGATTGGGCGGCGGCGCCGCCTCTTCGGTCGGCAGTGGACAAAGCTCGTCCGAATTGGATTTCGCCTCCGTGCAGCGCGGCAACGCGGAAATTCAGCGCCGCGCGCAGGAGGTCATCGACCGCTGCGTTGCACTCGGTGATTCGAATCCCATCCTGTTGATTCACGATGTGGGCGCCGGCGGTTTGTCGAATGCACTGCCCGAAGCGATCGCGCACAGTCATCGGGGCGGCAGAATCGACCTGCGCAAAATACCCAGCGCCGAATCCGAGCTGTCGCCGATGGAAATCTGGTGCAACGAGGCGCAGGAACGCTATGTGCTTGCCCTCGTGCCCAACAGCATCGAGCAATTCAAGGCGCTGTGCGAACGGGAGCGCTGTCCTTTCGCGGTGGTCGGCGAAATCACCGGCGATGGTCTCCTCAAGGTTTCCGATCCATTGCTGCACGCAACCCCGGTCGACATGCCGATTGACGTGCTGCTGGGCAAAGCGCCGCGCGTGACGCGCGACGTTCGATCGGTTGCCAAAGTCTCCTCGGCCTTGTCGACGCAGGCTTTCAACTTGAGTGATTCTCTCGACCTGCTGCTGTGCCTGCCGACGATCGCGGACAAGTCTTTCTTGATCACCATCGGCGATCGCACCGTCAGCGGATTGGTCAGCCGCGATCAAATGGTGGGACCCTGGCAGGTGCCGGTCGCCGACGTCGCCGTTTCACTGAGCAGCTACGCTGAGTACAGCGGCGAGGCGATGGCCATGGGCGAGCGCGCGCCGGTGGCAGTGCTGGACGCGCCGGCCTCGGGACGCCTGGCGGTGGCGGAGGCGATTACCAATATTTTGGCTGCGGACATCCAGGAATTGGGCGACATTCGTCTCTCCGCGAATTGGATGGCTGCCTGCGGCGAGCCCGGAGAGGATGCGGAGTTGTACGCCACGGTGCGCGCGGTGAGCGAGCTATGCACCACGCTCGGCATCACCATTCCCGTGGGCAAGGACTCTTTGTCCATGAAAACGACTTGGCGCGACAGCGGCGGCGAGCACTGCGTGCTCGCGCCGATTTCCCTGATCGTTTCCGCGTTTGCTCCGGTGAGCGATGCGCGTGCGACGCTGACGCCGCAACTCGACCTGTCGCAGCCTTCACGGCTGCTGCTCATCGATTTGGGCGCCGGTAAAAATCGCTTGGGCGGTTCGTGCTGGGCGCAGGTTCACCTGCAAGCAGGGGGCGCGCCGCCGGATCTGGACAGTCCGGCTCTCTTGAAGTCCATGTTTGCCGCACTGCGCGAGTTGAAAGATCAGCATCTCTTGCTCGCCTATCACGACCGCTCGGATGGCGGGCTGTTATTGACGCTGCTGGAGATGGCCTTCGCGGCGCATTGCGGCCTGCGCGTCGATCTAGGATCGGTCACCGACCTGATTGCGGCGTCTTTTGCCGAGGAGCTGGGAGCGGTCGTGCAGGTGCCGGCGGCCCGCCTCGCGCAGGCGAGCGCGATTCTGGCGCGCCACGGACTGGCAGCGTTGAGCTGGGAGATCGGCGAGCCGGCCGCGGGCACGCAGGTGCAGATCAGCGCCAATGGCAGCGTGGTTTACAGCGGCGCGCGAGACGTCCTGCATCGCCGTTGGAGCGAGGTCTCGTTTCGCATGCAGGAGCTGCGCGACAATCCGGATTGCGCGCGCGAGGAATATTCGCGGCTCGAGGATGCCGATGACCCCGGACTGCATGCTTCCTTGAGCTTCGACCCAGGCGCCGATGTGGCCCTGCCGTTCATCAACAGCGGCGCGCGGCCGGCGATTGCCGTCTTGCGCGAACAGGGCGTCAACAGTCAGGTGGAAATGGCCGCCGTGTTCACGCGTGCAGGATTCGACGCCTATGACGTGCACATGACCGACATTCTGGCGGGGCGCGTTCGCCTGGGTAGATTTCACGGACTGGTTGCCTGCGGCGGCTTTTCGTACGGCGATGTACTGGGCGCAGGCGAGGGTTGGGCCAAGTCGATTCTATTCAACGCGCGAGCCCGTGAAGAATTCACGGCATATTTTGCGCGAAATGCGACTTTTACCCTGGGGTCTGCAACGGGCTGCCAGATGTTGGCGGCTCTCAAGGAGCTGATTCCAGGCGCGGAGGCGTGGCCGCGCTTCGTGCGCAATCGTTCGGAACAGTACGAGGCACGCCTGTCTCTGGTGCGGGTGCCGGCTTCCAATTCGGTTCTGTTCGCCGGCATGCACGGCTCGATAATGCCCATCGCCGTGGCGCACGGCGAGGGCAGGGCGGAATTCGATACGGGCGTGGATGCGGGCAGCTTGCTCGATCGGCGACTCGTGACGCTGCAATACGTCGACCATCGCGATCAACCTACGCAGAAGTATCCGTTCAATCCCAACGGCTCGGACTTGGGCCTCGCCGGACTGTGCAGCGTCGATGGACGGGTCACCTCATTGATGCCGCATCCGGAGCGTGTATTTCGCAGCGTGCAGAATTCCTGGGTATCCAAGCAATGGGCGGAGGACGGCGCTTGGACGCGCCTGTTCCGCAACGCGCGGGTGTTCGTCGCTTAGGAGCCTGAGGGCATTGCGCCAGGGGCGCTCAGCCGGCCTCTGCCTGATTGGGTGCGACGAAGCGGCGAAACGTCACCGCCTGTATCAAACGGGCCTTGCGCACGAAGGTCTGATAGAGCAGATCGCGCATCACTTCCAATAAAATTCCGGCTTGCTCCGCGCTCAAATTAGGATGATTGGGCCACGGATCGCTGTCGCTGCCGAATAATGCGGAACGCAAAATTGAAAATGTGTCATCGTCAAGATCCGCAAGCGAGCGGATCTCCTGCAAGGTGTCGAACAGCTCCAGTTTGCCGCGCTCGCCAAGTTCACGAAATAAAGATTGCGCGGTGCGCCGGCTCATCGAGCCGAAGGCGTTGAAGCAGCTGGCCGAGTAGCAATTGAGCGCTTCTTTGAAAAGCTCTTCGGCTTCCTCGGGAAGATAGGTCAGCGGGAAGTGTTCGCGCGCCCGCTCGATTTCCATGAAATTCGAGGCCAGTTCAATGCGCAGCGCCGTGTACGCCTTGACCGTGAACTTCAGAAAAATGGGTTCGACGCAGGTATCGCAGCGAAACACGATGCCGATGTGCTTCGGTTTGCGCCGGCTCAATTCCTCGAATTTCGGCACCGCGATCGGCGTGAGGTGAGTCAACGTCTGGCAATGCGGACAGGTCAGCGCGATGCCTTGATATTCGACGTGCAGCTCATCTTGAGGCGTGATGTAGATGCTCATGGTTCTCAACCTGTCAGTGGTTTGTAGCGTATTCGGTGCGGCTGATTGGCGTCCTCACCCTTGCGTTTCTTGTAATCCTCGACGTATTCCTGATAGTTGCCCTCGAACCAGACGACCTGCGAGTCGCCCTCGAAGGCGAGAATGTGCGTTGCGATGCGATCCAGGAACCAGCGATCGTGCGAAATGACCACCGCGCATCCCGGAAATGCGACCAGGGCATCCTCGAGAGCGCGCAGGGTCTCGATATCCAAATCGTTGGTCGGTTCATCGAGCAGCAACACATTGCCGCCGGCCTTCAGGACTTTCGCCAAATGCACCCGGTTGCGTTCTCCGCCGGAGAGCTCGCCGATCATCTGCCCTTGCTGCACGCCCTTGAAATTGAAGCGGCCGACATAGCCGCGCGATGAAGTTTCGTAGTTGCCGACCTTGATGAGATCCAAGCCGCCCGAGATTTCCTGCCACACGGTGTTCTTGTCGTTGAGCGCTTGACGCGATTGATCGACGTAGGCGAGTTTGACGCTGGGACCCAGGCGAATCTCGCCGCCGTCAGGCTTCTCAACGCCCGACAGCATGCGGAACAGGGTGGTCTTTCCCGCGCCGTTGGGGCCGATGATTCCCACGATGCCGCCGGGGGGTAAATTGAAGCTCAGGGAATCGATCAGCAGGCGATCGTCGTAGCCCTTGCGCAAGTCCTTGCACTCGATCACCAGATCGCCCAAGCGGTCGCCCGGCGGAATGTAGATTTCGTTGGTCTCGTTGCGCTTCTGAAATTCCTGCGAGGCCAATTCTTCGTAGCGCTGCAGGCGGGCCTTGGATTTGGCCTGGCGCGCTTTGGGGTTGGTGCGCACCCACTCCAACTCGCGCTTCAGGGTTTTCGCCAAAGCATCCTGTTGGCGCTCTTCCTGAGCGAGGCGTTGGCCCTTCTGCTCCAGCCAGGAGGAATAATTGCCCTGCCAGGGAATGCCGTGCCCGCGATCCAGCTCCAGGATCCATTCGGCGACGTTGTCGAGAAAGTAGCGATCGTGCGTCACCGCGATCACCGTGCTCGGATATTCTTCCAAAAAGTGTTCCAGCCAGGTGACCGACTCGGCATCCAGATGGTTGGTGGGCTCATCCAACAACAGCATGTCCGGTTTGGACAGAAGCAGGCGGCACAAAGCGACGCGGCGCTTCTCGCCGCCGGAAAGTTTGCCGACCACTGCATCCCACGGCGGCAGCCGCAGCGAGTCCGCCGCAATCTCGAGCTTGCGCTCCAATTCCCAGCCGCCGACCGCATCGATCTTATCCTGCATCTTTGCCTGCTCTTCCATGAGCTTGTTCATTTCATCGTCGGACAACGGCTCGGCGAATTTGTCGCTGATGGCGTTGAAGCGATCAAGCAAACTCTGTACGTCGCCGACGCCTTCTGCGACCACCTCGCGCACGGTCTTGGATTCGTCGAGCGCGGGTTCTTGCGGCAGGTAGCCGACCTTGATTCCCGCCTGCGCACGAGCTTCACCCTCGATGTCCTTGTCGACGCCCGACATGATTTTCAGCAGCGTGGATTTTCCGGAGCCGTTCAATCCGAGCACGCCGATCTTGGCGCCCGGAAAGAAGCTCAAGCTGATATCGCGCAGAATAATGCGCTTGGGCGGCACGACCTTGCCTACCCGGTTCATGGTGTAAATGAACTGAGCCATCTATTGCCTGTTGAGTGAATCGCGTGAATTCGCGGGGAAACACGCGAATTATCCGCGACTGCAGCCGGCTTGTCACGGTGCGGCTTTCTCGCTAGGGAACCCTAGTCCAATAAGCTACAATTACCGGCTATCTCTGGAGATCTGTTCATGTTTAGCGCCGAAATGGCCATTGCTGGCTTCGATCCCGAGCTTGCGCAAGCGATTGCGGGCGAGCTTGGCCGTCAAGAGGATCATATCGAACTTATTGCGTCCGAGAACTATGCGAGTCCGCGCGTTCTCGAGGCCCAGGGCTCGGTGCTGACCAACAAGTACGCCGAAGGCTACCCCGGCAAACGCTATTACGGCGGCTGTGAGTACGTCGATATTGCCGAAACCCTGGCCATCGAGCGGGCCAAGCAGCTGTTTGGCGCGGCTTATGCCAATGTTCAGCCGCATTCGGGCTCTCAGGCCAATGCGGCGGTTTATTTTGCGTTGTTGAACCCCGGCGACACTATTTTAGGGATGAGCCTCGATCATGGCGGCCACCTGACGCATGGGGCCAAAGTCAATTTCTCGGGCAAATTCTTCAAGGCGGTTCAATACGGCATCGTGGCGGAGACCGGCGTCATCGACTACGCGCAGGTCGATCGTCTGGCGCAGGAGCATCGCCCGAAAATGATCGTCGCGGGGTTTTCTGCCTATTCGCGCGTGATCGACTGGGCCCGCTTCCGCAGCATCGCCGATTCGGTCGGCGCCTATCTGTTCGTCGACATGGCGCACGTCGCCGGGCTGATCGCGGCCGGCGTCTACCCGAATCCGGTTCCGTTTGCCGATGTCGTGACCACCACCACGCACAAAACCTTGCGGGGTCCCCGCGGGGGCCTGATTCTGGCGCGGCCGCATGCCGATTTGCACAAGAAATTCAACTCCATGGTGTTCCCGGGGATTCAAGGGGGCCCGCTGATGCACGTGATCGCAGCCAAGGCGGTGGCGTTTCTCGAAGCCCTGCAACCGGAGTTCAAGACGTATTCCGCCCAGGTGGTTGCGAATGCGCGCGCGATGACCAAAGTGCTGCAGCAACGCGGCTACAAGATTGTCTCCGGCGGCACGGACAATCATCTGTTCCTGCTCGATCTCATTGACAAAAACATCACCGGCAAAGATGCCGATGCCGCATTGGGCAGCGCGCACATCACCGTCAACAAGAACGCGGTGCCCAACGATCCGCGTCCGCCGTCGATCAGCAGCGGACTGCGAATCGGCACGCCGGCGGTGACCACGCGCGGCTTCAAGGAACCCGAAGTGCAGCAGCTATCCCACTGGATCGCCGATGTGCTGGATCATTTGGGTGATGAATCGGTACTCGCGCGCGTCCGCGCCGAGGTGATGGCAATTTGCCGGCGATTTCCGGTTTACGGCCGGGAGCCTGTCTAATCAATGAGCGGCCCCGATGCATTGCCCCTTCTGCGGTCACACCGAGACTAAGGTGATCGACTCTCGCCTCGCGGGCGAGGGACGACAGATTCGCAGGCGCCGCGAATGTCTGGCATGCACCGAACGGTTCACCACTTTCGAGACGGCCGAATTGCTGCTGCCGACGGTGATCAAGGGGGATCGCAGCCGCGAGCCGTTCGATGAGAAGAAGCTGCTCGCCGGCATGCAGAAGGCGCTCGAGAAGCGGCCGGTTTCCCGCGAAGCCATCGAGGCAGCCGCGGCGAGAATCTGTCACAAGCTGCGCAGCTTGGGCGAACGCGAAATCGCCTCGCGCAGCGTCGGGGAAATGGTCATGGAGGAGTTGCGGCATTTGGACGAGGTGGGATATGTGCGTTTCGCTTCGGTGTATCGCAGTTTTCAAGATTTAGACGCATTCCGCACCGAGATTGATCAATTGCGGCGGCATCGCCGGCGGCGCGAACCCAGCAAGGATCAATTGCCCCTCCTGCCGGGAGATGCGCCCGACGATGAGGACCCATGAACGAGGCAATCACGCCGCAGGATCGAAGCCACTTGGCGCGCGCGCTGGACCTGGCGGCGCGCGGGCTATACACGACTGATCCGAATCCACGCGTCGGTTGTGTGATTGCAAACGGCGAGCAGGTTCTCGGCGAGGGATGGCATGTGCGCGCGGGTGAAGCTCACGCCGAGGTTATGGCGCTGCGCGCTGCGGGTTCGGACGCGCGCAATGCGACTGTTTATTTGAGCTTGGAGCCTTGCAGCCATACCGGGCGCACGCCGCCCTGCGCCGATGCGTTGATTGCCGCCGCCGTCGGCCGGGTGGTGTGTTGCACGCGCGATCCCAACCCAAAAGTCGCCGGGGGTGGAATCGGGCGCTTGCACAGGGCGGGAATTGCGGTGCAGGTCGGCGCGTTCATCGACGAAGCGCGCCGCCTCAATATCGGTTTTTTTTCCCGCCACGAGCGCGGCCGCCCCTACGTGCGTCTGAAGATTGCCATGAGCCTGGATGGCAGAACCGCCCCGCCGGGCGGAGGGCCGTTGTGGATCAGCGGCGAGGCATCGCGCGCCGATGTGCAGGCTTGGCGCGCGCGCAGTTCCGCCGTGCTTACCGGCGCCGGTACGGTGCGCTCGGACGATCCGCAACTCAACGTGCGCTTGAATTACGGCCCATGGGTGCGCCAACCGCTACGCGTGGTTCTCGACAGCATGCTGACGACGCCGCGCAGCGCCAAGATATTCCACAATGATGAGGCATTGATTTTTGCCGCGGCTGAGGCGCCTCTGGGAGCATTCAAGGACCTCAAGGTCGAACGGATTGCGCGCAGCGCGCAGGGCCTGGATCTGGACGCCGTGATGCAGAACCTGACCGCCCGCGAAGTCAACGAACTGCTGATCGAGTGCGGCCCGACGCTGGCGGCGGCCTTTGTTGCGCGTCAACTCGTCGATGAATTGGTCTTGTATGTGGCTCCGAAAGTTCTCGGAGACGATGCGCTGCCGCTGCTGCGCATTCCTTTCGGCAGTCCGGGGCTTGCGCCATTTGAATTTCGCGACGCCCAGCAATTCGGAGATGATATGCGCCTGATCCTCAAGTTGAAGCAGCAATAGGATGTTTACCGGAATCATATTGACCAAGGGGCATGTCGCATCCGTGATGGAGCGGGGCGGGGACCTGGAATTGGGTGTCGATGCGGCGGGGCTCGATGTTGCGCGCTTGAATTTGGGCGACAGCGTCTGCGTGCAGGGTGCGTGCCTGACCGTGACGCGCAAGCAGGGCACGTGCTTCTTCGCGGATGTCTCGCGGGAAACCCTTGCAAAGACCACCTTGGGCCGGCTGCGCGCCGGCTCGAATGTCAACCTGGAACCGAGTCTGCGCGCCGGTGATGCTCTCGGCGGTCATATGGTCAGCGGACACGTCGATGCGCTCGGCGCGCTGCGGCGGCTGGAGCAAGATGCACGCTCGTGGCGCATGGAATTCGAATTGCCCGCCAACCTGATGCGTTTCGTGGCGGCGAAAGGCTCGATCTGCATCAACGGCGTCAGCCTGACGGTCAACAAGGTCGAGGGCCTGCGATTTGACGTCAACATCATCCCGCACACCCACCAGGTCACGACTCTGGGTGAGCTGCGCGTCGGCGATGAGGTCAACATCGAAATCGACGTCGTGGCGCGCTATCTTGAACGGCTCATGACTAAATCTGAAACCTAAGGCGAACTATGGCTGCGTTCAATACAATCGATGAAATTCTCGAGGATCTTCGCCGCGGCAAGATGGCGGTCATCATGGATGATGAGGACCGCGAGAATGAGGGCGATCTGATCATGGCAGCCGAGCGCGTGCGTGCCGAGGACGTCAACTTCATGGCGCGCTACGGCCGCGGGCTCATATGCCTGACCCTGACCCGCGATCGCTGCCGCCAGCTGCGATTGCCGTTGATGGTGAGCGATACCGACACCACGCATCGCACGAATTTCACCCTGTCCATCGAAGCAGCTGAGGGCGTGACCACAGGCATCTCCGCGCATGACCGCGCGCACACCGTCATCACGGCGGTTGCGCCCAACGCCCGGCCGGAAGACCTGCGGCAACCCGGACATATTTTCCCGTTGATGGCGCAGCCCGGCGGGGTCTTGACCCGTGCCGGACACACCGAAGCAGGTTGCGATCTGGCGCGGCTGTCAGGATTCTCGGCCGCCGCCATGATCGTGGAGATTTTGAATGACGATGGCACCATGGCGCGCCGTCCCGATCTGGAGCGTTTCGCCAAGAATCACGGGCTGAAGATCGGCACGATTGCGGATTTGATCCGCTACCGTCTGAAGAATGAGCGTTCCGTCGAGCGCATCTACGATGAGCCCGTCGATACGGAATACGGCGCCTTCAAGTTGTGCTGCTACGAGGATCACGTCAACAAGACAGTGCACATTGCATTGGTGAAGGGCGATTTGAACTCGGCGCTGCCGCCGCTGGTGCGCGTGCATATCAAAGATACCTTGCGCGATGTGGTGGGCGTCAACAACGAGAAGCTCGGCTGGCCGCTGCGCGCCGCAATGCGCCGCGTGGCGAAAGAAGACTCGGGCGTCGTCGTGATCTTGAGGCCGGAGGAGTCGCCGCGGGATTTCATGGACAGCGTGCGCCAGTTGGATGCCAAGCCCGCGCAACAAAGCTCCGGCGCGACCGTGGTTCGGACTTACGGCATCGGCGCGCAGATCCTCAAGGATTTGGGCCTGAAGCGCATGCGCGTGCTGAGCGCGCCCAAGCAGCTGCAGGGGTTGGCTGCTTTCGATCTGGAGATCACCAGTTACGTGGACGGCGATGATTGAGCGCCGCTTGAGCTTATAATGCCGGTAGCAATGCGAGGAATGACACGTGCCGAATGATCAGCCGAAAATAATCGAGGGAGAGCTGCTGGCCAGAGATCTGCGCTTCGGGCTCATTGCCGCCCGCTTCAATGAATTTGTGGTCGAACCGCTGATTCGGGGCGCGCTCGATGCCTTGAGACGACACGGTGTCGGCGACAAACAGGTCGAACTGGTGCGTGTGCCCGGCGCATTCGATATCCCGGTGGTGGCGCGCAAAATGGCGCTGTCCCATCGCTACGATGCGCTGATTGCGCTGGGCGCCGTGATACGTGGGCAGACGCCGCATTTCGACTATGTCGCCGGCGAATGCGCGGGCGGCATCGCGCGGATCGCGCTCGAGTCCGGCGTGCCGATCGCCTTCGGCGTGCTTACCACCGACACTGCCGAGCAGGCGGTCGACCGCGCCGGCGGTAAGGCCGGCAATAAGGGCGCCGATGCGGCGCTGGTCGCGATCGAGATGGCCAATCTATTGCGCCGTTTGGACAATTGAGTGGCTTCAGGGGCCAGTGCGCATCGAGCGCGGAGTTTGGCGCGTCGCTTGGCGCTGCAGGCGCTCTATCAAATTCAGATCAATCCGTTGCCCTGGCAGGATGTGCAGAACCAATTCGCTCAGGATCCTGAGGCGGAACGCGTCGATTTGGACTACTTCCAGGCGTTGATTCAGGGCATCGCGCCGAACCGCGAGGCGCTGGATCTGCGGCTGTCGGCGCTCTGCGAAATCCCGCCTCAGGAACTCGACCCCATCGAGCACGCCGTGCTGTGGCTTGGACTGCATGAGTTGTTGTCGTACCCGGAGCTGCCCTACCGGGTGGCGCTCGCTGAAGCTGTGCAGTTGACCAAACAATTCGGCGCGACGGACGGACACAAATTCGTCAATGCGGTCTTGGATCGTGCCGCGCAGGAATCCCGTCCGCATGAGTATGGAACCTGAGTTCGGCGAATTCGAGCTGATCCGCCGGTTTTTTCTGAAGCGCGGCGTGGCGCGGCGCGGCTCCGGAGTCCTGCTCGGCATCGGCGATGACGCCGCGCTGCTGGAACTTCCCAAGGGCACGGACCTGGTCGCCACGGTCGACACGCTGGTATGCGGCACGCATTTTCTCGAGGGCGCGAATCCACGCTCGATCGGTCATCGCGCCATGGCGGTGAACCTGAGCGACATGGCGGCGATGGGCGCAACGCCGGCGTGGGCGACTCTGGCCTTGACCCTGCCGGGCGTGGACGCGTCATGGTTGGAAGAATTTGCGGCGGGATTGCTGCAGCTCGGCGCTGAGCACGCGGTGGAACTCGTCGGCGGCGACACCACTCGGGGCCCGCTCACGGTGAGCGTGCAAATCATGGGCCACGTTCCGCACGGCGCAGCGCTGCGTCGGGGCGGAGCCGGCGCGGGCGACATTTTGGCAGTCAGCGGCACGCTCGGCGATGCAGCGGCAGGACTGGCATTATTGAAGAAGCCCGCGGCGAGACCGACAGCGCAAGTGCAGACGCTGATTCAGCGTTTCGACTATCCAACGCCACGCGTGCAACTCGGACTCGCAGCCCGCGGAGTTGCCAGCGCTGCAATGGATCTATCCGACGGCCTGGTCGGCGACCTGCCGAAGCTTGCGCTGGCAAGCGGCCTGGCGGCGCACGTGGCCGTCGAGAAATTGCCCCTGTCTGCGGCCATGCTCGACACCATTGGGATGGAACAAGCGCGCGATTGGGCGCTCGCCGGGGGCGAGGACTTCGAACTTCTGCTGGCCGTATCCCCCGACAGCTTCCCGGCGCTCAAGCGCTCAGCGGATCAATTGAACTTAACGTTGACCCCAATCGGGGAACTGCGTCGCGGGGCGGGTGTGACCTGGTCACTAAACGGCAATGATTTCGCACCCAGCGTCTCAGGTTACGACCACTTCGCCTAAGCCTCGACCCAAATCACAGTTTGGCGGGGGCTGCCCCAGTATCCTCGTCCCACTGAAGTCGAATGACGCCCGCGGCGCACGGTTACCCTTGACCAATACTCGCTCCACCACTCTTGCGAAAGCCCAGTCCGGCCGTGGATCGTTGCCGGAGAAAATCGGCAAATATGTCATCATCAATGAGGTGGGTCGCGGCAGCACCGGCGTCGTGTATCTTTCTCACGATCCCTACTACGGCCGCGACGTGGCCATCAAGGTTTATAACGTCGATGCCAGCGGCGATGAAAATCGCAAAAAAATTGCGCGCAAAATGTTTCTGTCGGAAGCGCACATGGTCGGCATGCTGCAGCATCCGAACATCTTGCCGATTTACGATGCAGGCGAGGAAAACGGCCATTGCTACATCGTGACGGAACACGTGCATGGCGCGCGCACCCTGGCGGCCTATTGCCGTCCCGACAATCTGCTGCGCATCGATGACGTGGTCGAGCTGGTCTACAAGGCCGCTCGGGCGCTGCATTACGCGCACAGCCGCGGGGTCATTCACCGCGACATAAAGCCCAGCAACATCATGCTCACGCTCGACAGCGACGTGCGCATCATCGATTTCGGCATTGCCTTGGTGGCGGATTCGGAAATCTCGCGCATCGAAGGGATCGCCGGCAGCCCCTCCTATATGTCCCCGGAGCAGGTGCAATCGATAGAGCTGACCAATCGTTCCGACCTGTACTCGCTGGGCGCGGTCATGTACGAATTATTGACCGGCACGCGGCCGTTCCGCGCCGGCAATCTGCAGAAGTTGTTGCACCAGATCGTATTCGCAACTCCGCCGCCCATCCACACGCTGCGTCCCGAGATCCCGGAGGAGCTCGAGAATGTGACGGCCATGGCGCTGCAGAAGGATCCGGAGAAACGCTACAAAACCGGGCTCGATTTCGCGGCCGAACTGACGCGCGTGCATCAAAAGCTGCGTGCGCAATACAATCGCATCGATCAGCAAGAGCAATTCAGCCTGTTGCGCAAGCTGAAATTCTTCCACGAATTCTCTCACGGCGAGATTTGGGAGGTGCTGCGCGCCAGCAGCTGGCAGGACTATGCGGACGCCGAGGAGATCGTCAAGGAAGGCGAGATGGACGACCGCTTCTACATCATCGTTCAAGGCCGGGTCGGCGTGCAGCGCAACGGCAGGGCGTTGGGCTACTTGGACAGCGGCGACTGCTTTGGCGAGACCAGCTATGTGCGCGGCGCCAAGCGCACCGCCACGATTTTCGCATCCGGCTCGGTCACTGTCATGAAGGTGAGCTCGACGTTGCTCGAGCAAGTCTCGGCGGAATGCCAGCTGCGCTTCAATCAGGTGTTCCTGCGCAGCATGATCGGGCGCCTGCAAAGCGCGGAGCGCGGCGCAACTGCCAACCCATCGGGCGGCTAGCCGCCGCGGGCCGTCAGGCCGCAGTTTCCTTGTCGTGCTCGATCATCGCGTAAGCCGAGTGATTGTGAATCGATTCAAAATTCTCCGACTCGACAACGTACGCTCTGACGCGCTTGTCCTTGTTGAGGGCCATCGCGACGTCGCGCACGGTGTCCTCGACAAACTTGGGATTGTCGTAGGCGCGCTCGGTGACGAATTTCTCATCCGGACGCTTTAGAATTCCATAGACCTCGCATGAGGCTTCGCGCTCCGCGATTTCAATCAGCTCTTCCAGCCACATGTGCTCGACCAGCCGTGCCGTCAAGGTGATGTGCGAGCGCTGATTGTGCGCGCCGTAGTCGGAAATCTCCTTCGAACAAGGACACAAGCTGGTGGTCGGCACCACCACCTTCAACCAGACTTCGGTGACGCCGTTGCGGTGTTCGCCGAAAATGGTGGCCTGGTAATTCATCAGGCTCTCGACGCCCGATATCGGCGCCTTTTTCATGACGAAGTAGGGAAAGGTCATTTCAATGTGTCCGGCCGTGGCGGCAAGATGCTCGGTCATCTCCTTGAGCATTTTGCCGAACGACTCGACCGAGATTTCGCGCTCGTGCCGGTGCAGTATTTCAACGAAACGCGACATGTGCGTGCCTTTGAAATTGTGCGGCAAATTCACGTACATGTTGAAATTCGCCACGGTGTGCTGCTCGCCCCGCGACCTATCCTTCACCTTTATCGGGTGATAGATGTCTTTGATGCCCACCTTATTGATGGGGATTTGCCGCGTGTCGGCATGACCTTGGACATCCTCCACGGATTGGGTTGTGGGTTTTTTAGCGGGTGCGGCGACGTTCATATGGTTTCCTTGCAGCGATCACGCCCGACATGGTGCCGAAACCGCGTAACTCAAGAATTTTAGACCATTCGCCCCAACTTGGCTTTAAGACCCTGCGGGATTGCGGCGACCGACAGGCGGAAATCGCGCGGAATGTCGCGATTTAGGGACGTTTGGCACGCTATTTCGGCAATCAGGCCTTCAAACGCGGCGCTCGATGACATACGAGGCCAACCACGCCAAGACGCCGGCGGGATCTCCCAACTCGGCGAGACGGCCGCAGGCGCGCAATTTCAATTCCCGTGCGTGGCTCTTCGCGGCCTCCAGGCCGAGCACGCTCGGATAGGTGGGCTTGTCCCTGGCGGCATCGGCGCCGCTGGTTTTTCCGATCTCTTCGGTATTGCCTTCGACATCGAGAATGTCGTCTTGAATCTGAAAGGCGAGACCGATGTCCTGCGCGTAGGCGTCGAGCGCATCCCAATTCGCGGCGCTCAAAGCCGGCGCGCATGCCGCGGCCATCAGCACGCTGGCGCGGATCAGCGCGCCGGTCTTCAAGCGATGCATGGCCTCCAGTTCCTCGAGCGTCAGCGCTCGCCCGACGGCAGCCAGATCTATCGCTTGACCGCCGGCCATGCCGGCGGTGCCGCTGGCATCGGCCAGAATTTGTATCATCTTGAGCCGCGCATCGCCGCTCACGCCTGGCGTGCGGTCGCGCGACAGCAACGAGAAGGCCAGCACCTGCAGTGCGTCGCCGGCGAGAATCGCGGTGGCCTCATCGAACGCCCGATGCGTGGTCGGCTGCCCGCGGCGCAGATCATCATCGTCCATGGCAGGAAGATCGTCATGCACCAACGAATAGGAATGAATGAGTTCCACGGCGGCGGCGGGCGCATCCAAAATCTCCACCGGAATTTTCAGCGCCTCGCCCGTGCAATAGACCAGCAGCGGGCGTAGGCGCTTGCCGCCTCCCAAGACCGCGTAGCGTTGCGCCGCATGCAATCGTTGCGGAATCAGGTCGGCGGACGGAAGCGCGGCGTCAAGGACCGCTTGCACGCGTGTTTGGTACCCACGCATTCGCGCTTCCATCGCCTCCGAACTCACGCTTTGATCAGCCGTTTTTGGGTTCGTCAGGCATGAAATCTTCAACCGCAGGTTCGCCGGCCTTTTTCAGCAAGATCTCCACTTTTTGTTCGGCTTCCTTCAGGGCGCTCTGACAGGCGCGAGTCAGCATGACGCCGCGCTCGAATGCCGCAAGGGATTCCTCCAGAGGCAAATCGCCGTGCTCCAGGCGTTCGACCAGCTCCTCGAGATCGCGCATGGCGGTCTCAAAATCCGGCGTTTCCTGTTTTGGGGCTTTTGCGGCGGGCATGGGCTTAGAACGGTACACATGCGCTTCGGCGCGGTCAAACGCGCCTGCTGCACGCGCCTTGCGTAAGAATTTGTCAAGTCGTGAGGCGCGTCACAACCATAGGGCTGCTTGGCGCCCCAATTTGGGTACCATTGCTGTTGGGAAACTATATGCCAATTTCAATGAAATCAATGATTGCCTGTGGCTGTGTTGCCGCTGCTGTTCTATCGGCCGCGGCCTGCAGTCCACGGCGCATTCCTCCGGTCACGGTCACGGACCTGATGGAGGACCGCGTCGCGTTGGACGGCGTGTTGATGAAGTGCAATCGCGATCCGGCAAGGGCGCGGCAGGATTCGGATTGTTTGAACGCGCGCATTGCCATCGAGCGTCTCGCGGCGCGGATTGATCCGGCCGTTGAAGCCAAGCGAGTCGAGGAATTCGAGAAGAGCCGGGAACAATTGCGGGTGGTCGAAGATAAAAAGCGCCAAGAGATGGAATCCAAGACCAAGGTTGACGCCTATCATTTGCCGGTGATCCCGGTCGAGCCCGTGCCTGCGCCCAAAGATCCGCAGTCTCCGACGGTCAGTCAGGCCAATCCTTAAGAGCCGACCGCTTTCAGTCGGCGGGCATGCGCCGCTTGGCTTTCAACAAGACATCGACTGCTTCGGGACGGTCGTCCCAGTAATCGAGACGAACCCGATTATCCGGCAGCTGGGTCACGGTGGCGGGAGCCGCGCTAAAAGTGCAGTACCAGCCGCTTGGCAGCACAACTGCATTTCGCGGCCGGCCCAAGCTGCGATCGAACACGAGCTCATCGCCTTCCAATTTATAGCTCACCGGCGCGGTGTAGGTTTCGGCGATGCGCAGCCGCAATGTCTGGCCGACCTGCAGGGGAGCAAACGGAATCACGACGACTCGAGCGCCGGCCGGCGCGGATTCGCCGACATTGATTTTCGATGCGGCCAATTCGGCTCCGCTCATCTCGACGGGCTTGAGCTGCTCGCCGGTATCCAGGATGGTCGCGGAAGGATGGCTGGCGACGCTGCCTTCGCGAACGATGTTCGCATAGCCGCTGATACCTGGCCGCGACTCGGTGTAGTCATGATAAAGACTGAACGCGTGCGTCTCGGGCTGCTGCAGAAAATACACGATGTCGCGATCTTGATGCGCGCGCTCCGCCAGCCGCTCCTGCTCGGTTTCGCCCGTGAACGGCGACTCCCAGCTGCGCGCCGAGCTCGGCGCTTTGGGGAACGCGCCGGTGCCGATCTGCGCGGTTTTGGTGGCGCGCAAAATGAGCGGCGCTTCGCCGCTGCCGGCATGCAGGAAACTGATGGCAATGCGGCCGTCTTTTTCGGTCAGGATCTGCGAAGGCACGCTCAAGCCCGTCACTTCATAGCCGAGCGGCAGCACCACCTTATTGCGCTTGATGCCCAATGGCCGATTAAAAACGATCGCCGCGCCGTCGAGGTAATAGCTCTTCGCATCCTTGTAGGTTTTCAGGATTACGACCCGCCCCTGTCCTTGGATAGGCACAGGCCTTGCCAGCGTGACTTTGATGTAATTCGTATCGAGGTCAGCTTCGGGCATCAGCGGATCTTTGCGCGCCTGCGTCCCGCTGACCACTTCGAAGTGCAATGGCTTGCCGCTCATCGCGTCATAAACGCTCTCATCGCTGGCGGCGCTGCCCTTGCGAATCGGGTTGTAGTAAAACTTGGCGCCGCCCGTCGTCGCAGTGACTTCGTAGTAAATCCTGAAGCTCGACGAGTCCGGAGCAAGCAGTTCGTAACGGGTGTATTCGTCTGCCTCAGTCTGTGCAGTCGCGGCGGGAAAATACAGACCGTCCTTCGCCGCGGGCGCCGAATCGGCAGCCGCGATTGATTTATTGGCCGCAGATCCCGGCGCCGCCGAGGACGCCATCGCTGCCGCGGAGGCTATCGCTGCCGCGAATGCCAGCACCGCCGCGGTTCCGTAGATTGCCTTCATGAATGTGTCCTCGCGCCCTTGTGAAGATTTGCAAAGAACTTGCGACTGACGCTTCGCCTCACTATAGGCGACCTTGCCGGTTGAGGGAATCCATTAGGCTCACTTCTCGCACTGCATGCATACCGCTAAACTTCCCGATAGAACGCATATAAATATTAAACGGAGGACGAACATGAATCGATTCAAACTCGGTGCTGCTTTGAGTGCGGCCCTTGCGCTGGCGTTGCCGGCGCTGCTGGTGGCTGCGCCTTCTGCGCCGAACCCGCCGGAGAAAAAGACCGATAACGACTCGGAGAAATCCGATGGCGGGAAGTTTCAGCCGTTCAAACCAGAGTCGGTGAGCAGCAACGGCAGCGTCACCGTCGGCGGGCAATCCATCTCTTATCAGGCGGTTGCGGGCACCTTGGTGGTGCATCCGAAGGATTGGGATGATGTGCCGCGCGATCCCAAGGCCGATCGCGCCAACTCCGGCGCCGGGGATGACGGCGAGGCGAAGAATCCGAGCGCGGAAGCGTCGATGTTCTATGTCGCGTACTTCAAAAATGGCGGCGGCAATCGGCCGGTGACTTTCGTCTACAACGGCGGCCCCGGCTCGGCGACCGTTTGGCTGCACATGGGGGCATTTGGGCCGAAGCGCATCGTGACCTCGACCGACGCACATACGCCCGCTGCCCCTTATTCCCTCACCAATAACGCGTCTAGTCTTCTGGATGCAACGGACTTGGTATTCATCGACGCGCCAGGCACCGGGTTCAGCCGGATAGCCGGCAAGGACAAGGAAAAGGCCTTCTTTGGGGTCGATCAGGATGCCTATGCGTTTGCCGAATTCATTTCTCAATTCTTGACCAAATACGGCCGTTGGAATTCGCCCAAGTATCTGTTCGGCGAAAGTTACGGAACGCCGCGCTCGGCGGTCCTCATCAATCAACTGGAATCGGACCGCTCCATTGATTTCAACGGCGTCATCCTGCTGTCGCAAATTCTCAACTTCGATCTGAGCCCGGATCGACCCACCGGCAATCCCGGCGTCGATCTACCGTACCAAACCGTGCTGCCCACCTATGCCGCCACCGCCTGGTACCACAAAAAGTTGCCGGGCGATCACAAGGATCTTGAATCGCTGCTGGCGGAAGTGGAGCAGTTCGCCATGGGGGACTACGGGCGCGCCTTGGCGGCAGGATCCGACTTGAGCGCAGCCGATAAACGCGCCGTGGCCGAGAAGCTGCACCAGTACACGGGACTCTCGGTCGAGTACATCTTGAAGGCGGACTTGCGCATCGACGGCGGCGAATTTCGCCAGAATCTGCAGGACGATGCGGGCCTGACCACGGGCCGTTTGGATACGCGGTTTTCGGGTCCCGACATCGATCCTTTGAGCCAGCGCGCCGACTACGATCCGCAGTCAACCGCGTTGGGCTCGGCGTATGTTTCCGCGTTCAACGAATATGCGCGCAAGGATTTGCGCTACGGCGACGGCAAGGATTTCAAGCACAGCATTTCCGCCGGCAGGAACTGGAGCTTCGTGCATCAGCAGCCCGGCCAGAACCAGCGCTTCGGATCGTCGCGTCAAGGTTCAAACGTCATGCCTGACCTGGCGAACGCCATGAAGATCAATCCGAACCTCAAAGTTCAATTGAACGCCGGTTATTTCGATCTGGCGACTCCTTTCTATCAGGGTGTGTACGAGATGCATCACTTGCCGATTCCCGCGAATTTGCACGCGAACATCGAATACAAGTTCTATGACTCCGGTCATATGGTCTATGCCAAGGACTCGTCCTTGAAATTGCTTCACGACAACGTCGTGGGTTTCATTCGCAGAACCAGCAACCTCGGCAATTGAGAGTTCATGTCGCGCAGCGTCTCGCGCTGCGCGACATGCCTCGCCTCATGGCGCGGGCTGATTCAGTGCGCGGGCGCGGCGTCCTTCAAGTAGGTGCCGAGCCATTGATGCACCTCTTCATAGAAGTGGCGGCTGTCTTCGGGTTTGAGGATCCAATGCCAGGCATCCGGCCACACCAGTAGACGGCTCGGTACCTGCATGCGCTGCAAAGCGGCCCAGTTCTCGAGCGTGTTGTTGATCGGGACCCGAAAGTCACGCTCACCGGTGCTGAGCAGCATGGGAGTCTTCCAGTGGGCCGCGTAGCTGATCGGGCTCTGATCCCTCCAGATCGGATTGCCTTCCCACGGCGGTCCTCCATTGGTGACTTCGCGGCCATAATTCCCGTCGCTGGTGCCCCACTGGCTGGTGAGGTCGACCTCGCCCGCATGGCTGACGATGCATTTGTAGCGCGTGGTCGTGGCCTCGATCCAATTGGCCAGATGTCCGCCATAGCTGGCGCCGGCGGCGCATAGCCGCGTGCCATCGATAAAGGGATAACGCTTGATTGCCTCATCGACGGCCTGGTTGATTTCATCGCCGGGTGTCTTCAAGGGATCGAGCTTGATGGCCTGGGCGAATTTCTCGCCGAAGCTGGTCGACCCGGTGTAGTCGGTCATGAGAAT
>Ga0193726_1000961_pt1 | contig 25515 bp, 26 predicted proteins | sample H2c1metaG_FD_144928 | JGI IMG/M metagenome (GOLD analysis project Ga0193726, IMG submission 144928) | Soil microbial communities from a riparian zone of the East river system, Colorado, United States - H2c1 | ecosystem: Environmental > Terrestrial > Soil > Riparian zone | place: USA: East River...
ATCGCGCGGGGTAATCATCCAGTCCGCTCCGTCGAACAGGAGCTTGTGGCCAAAGCGTTTTCCGGCGGACGAGAGCTGAATCATGGCGGCGATTCAATCGTCTCATGATTTTGAAATTAGAGGGCAGATCGAGTCTGACATTCCTCCCCGGTCACACGAGGGGAGTCGGAGGCCCCGCAGAGCCACCCTGGGCAGGCGGGAGGCAAAGCCGCCTCGGGCTCGCGCGGGTCATTGCCGCCGGTGCGAACGACTTCCTGGTCTCGCCGGTCCAGCGTGACCAGGGCTGCTGATCGCTTGCGAGCCGGGCCAGGGCTCAGCGGGCGGCGGCAGCCTTTACCGCGCCAAGGTGTTCGAGGGCCCGATCCACCACCGCCTGAATCTCCCGCGCGTATTTCACTTCGCGGCCTTGGGCGAGAATCCGTTTCGCTTCTTCGGGCCGGAACCAGGTTGGATTGCGATCGGCTTCGTGGGGATGATTGGTCTCCGACACTTCCATGAGAAAGGCCTTCACCACAAACTCACGCACGCCGGGAGGCTTCCAGAAAACGCCTTTGGAATAGAGATAGAGATGGAAATAGCGGGGCTCGATCCTGCCCTTGACGCCGGCCTCTTCGAAGGCTTCCTGCTCTGCCGCCTGGCTGTGGGACAGGTTGCGCTCGGCAGCGCCTTTGGGGAATGTCCACTTGCTGCCGCCATTGGTGTGCACCAGCAGGAATTCAATGGAGTCGCCCTTCCGCCGGTAGCAGATTGCGGCGACTTGGAGAGGCAAAGCAGATTGCAAGAATCGGGAAACACCCATTTCTTCTCCGCTGGACCGACAGTACCGCCTCTTCCGAAGCGAACAACTCATGCATCCGCTTGCGGCGGACAGAATACACACGGAACCTGACTTCGCTCAGGACGGCAGTTTCATGATAGTCCGAACATATTGCGTGGATGTTAAATGGCAGCGGAAAAGGTGCATCTCACGGTTACCAAAAGCGGAGCCAGCAGGCGCAGCTCTCGGCTACAGCCCGCGGCCGTAGACCCGGATCACCGCGCCGTTTACCTCCCTGCCGCCATGGCCGGCGAGCCAAGTAATCAGGGACGCCACCGCCTCGGGCTGCACCCAGGTTTGGAAATCGGCTTTGGGCATGTCGCGTCGATTGGCGGGGGTGTCCATGGTGCCAGGGAGAAGCACATTGGCGGTGATGCCGTGGTCTTTGTTTTCTGCGGCGATGGTGCGAATCAATGAAACCAAAGCTGCTTTGGAAGCGCTGTAGGCGCCAACGCCCGGGCCGGGATCTTCGGCAGCGCGGCTTCCGATCGCAATGATGCGGCCGCGGTTGGCCTTGCGCATATGCGGAATCGCGGAGCGAAAAAGATAAAACCCGCTGTTGAGGTTGACATCGAACATGCGTTGAAAAGTTGCGTCATCGGTTTCGGCGATGCTCTTTCCGCCGGCAAATCCGCCGACGAGGTGAGCCAGAATATCCAGCCTGCCGAACTTCGCAATCATTCCATCGATGGCCTTTTTCGCGGTGTCCCCGCTGGAAATTTCCGCCGGCCAGGCGATGAAGGCGGGACTGTCAAAATCGGACTGCTGAATCTTGGGAGATAGCCCGACTACGGTCGCGCCCTCCGCGAGCAGCGCGAAGGTGACGTGCGTTCCTAGGCCGCCGTTGGCCCCGGTGACCAGTGCCACTTTACCTGTGAGATTGGACTGCATGTTGATCCTGGGGCAAGCCAGTCAGGCTGGTTCCGGATTTATGTTCCAGACCGCGCATGGTGTTCAGGATGGTCGAGATGACGATCTCATTTCCGATCGCGGTGTTGATCATCAGGTGATACAGCGAGCGAGTGGGCCAATCCGCGTTGAAATAATGTTTCACGAAAATGATGCGGTCACGATCAACCGTATTTACCAAATCTTCGGCTTCTCTTTCGCCCTTGCCCAGCAGGCGAAGTCGCCGCAGCCTTTCGGCGCGCGGGGCATAAAGAAAAACGTGGAACGTGTCCGGATGCTCCCGCAGAAAGTAGGGCGCACCGCGACCAACAACCACACAGTTGCCCGCATCCGCAACTTTTTTCATGACCTGCTGGCCGGTGGCTACAAAACAATCGGCATCGAACGATTGGTCATCGGCCAGCGGCATGCTGCGCTCGTAACTTCCGCGCCAGAAGACTTTCGCGAGGCGGCGAAACGTGCTGTCGACGCGCTCTTCACACTCCTCGACCGCGGCGCACTCGACATGGGACAGCTTGGCGATCTCCTCGGTCAGGGCATGGTCCCAAAGCGTCCAGCCCAGCCGATTCGAAAGGTCGCGGGCGATTTCGGCCGCGCCACTGCCAAATTCGCGTTCAATGGTGATGATGCGGTACATGGGTTTCCCCCTAGTGAACGGGAACTTCGCCGCCGGCTCTGGCGCGCTTCATTAAGAATGCCAGGGGGATCATGCAAACGATTGCGATTCCCAGAAGCCAGAAGTTATCAATATATGCCAGCATGGTGGCCTGCCGGACAACCATATTTTGCACCATCGCGTAAGCCTGTTGCGGGGGGCCCGCGCCGCCCCCTCCATCCCCGACCCCCATCGCCGCCGCGGCGCCGGACAGCGCCCTTCGGAAATTTGGATTCGAGGCCGAGAGATGGCTCGACAGAAATACCTGGTGCACCTGCGCCCTGCGATCCAGCATCGTGGTCACCACGGAGATGCCGACGCTGCCCCCGATGTTACGCGCTAAATTCATGAGCCCGGAAGCCGCGTTGTTCTTGTCTTTGGGCAGGTAGGCGTAGGCCATGGTGTTGATGGGGACAAAAAGAAATGCCATGCCCGTTGCCTGAATGGTGCGGGCCCACATGACCGTGCTGAAATCCACTTCCAGGTTGAAGTTGGTCATATGGAACAGCGAAAATCCGAGAATCAGCAGGCCGAACACCATGAGCTTGCGGGCATCCCAGCGGGACAGTAGGAAGCCCACAACCGGCATCATCAGCATGATGGCGAACCCGCCCGGAGACAGCGCCATGCCGGCTCGTTCGGCGGTATATCCCAGCATGGTTTGCATGAACAGCGGCAGCAGCAGGGTGCTGCCGAGCAGGGCAAAGCCCAGCATAAACATCATCAGATTGGCGGAGGCGAAGGTCCGGTTGCGGAACAGATGCAAATCAATGACCGGATCTTTGTGATGCCACTCCCAAAAGATGACAAAGATCAGCGATGCAATCGAGACGATCGCCAGGGTCAAGATGAAGTGGGATTCGAACCAGTCATCGCGCTGACCTTTGTCGAGCACCACCTGCAATGTGCCGAGACCCAGGGCAACGAAGCCCAGCCCGATGTAGTCCACCCGCAATTCAGACAGTTTCTTGCGCTGCATGTTTGGCGGATCATGGATCAGGCGCTGCGTCAGCAGCAAGGAAAGAATGCCGATGGGAATGTTCAGCAGAAAAATCCAGCGCCAGGTAAAGTTGTCCGTGATCCAGCCGCCCAAAGTCGGGCCGATGGCCGGCGCCATGACAACCGCGAGCCCATACACGGCGAATGCCATGCCGCGTTTGGCAGGGGGAAATGTGTCGGCGAGAATCGACTGCTCGCTGGGCTGCAGACCGCCCCCGCCGACACCCTGCAACACGCGGAAGAAAATCAGCGTGGCGAGATTCGGGGCCAGTCCACAAAGCAGGGAACTGACCGTGAAGATCGCGACACAGCTCATGTAGAACCGTTTGCGTCCGATAATCGAAGAAATCCATCCGCTGAGTGGTAGAACGATGGCGTTCGAAACCAAATAGGAAGTTAACACCCAGGTGCTCTCATCCGTCCCGGCGGAGAGGCTTCCTGCGATATGCGGCAGGGAAACGTTGGCGATGCTGGTATCCAGCACCTCCATGAAGGTGGCCATGGTGACCACCACGGCAATGACCCACGGATTGATGGCCGGGCGTTCCCCGGGCATGCCATCCAAGGTCAGTGCAGCCGTACTCATTGATGGATTCTCACCTTGGGCTCAACCGACATGCCGGGACGCAGGACGTGCTCTCGGGTCTCGCCCGGATCGAACGTGATCTTTACGGGAATGCGCTGTACCACTTTTACGTAGTTGCCGGTGGCATTTTCAGGGGGCAATAGGCTGGACATGGAACCGCTGGCTCCGGAAATACTCTGCACCTTTCCGTTGTAATCCCTGCCCGTGGCGTCCACATGAATGGTCACGGGCTGGCCGGACCGCATCTGTCGCAACTGCGTTTCCTTGAAATTGGCGGTCACCCAGATGTCATCCAGGTTAATGACTTTCATTAATTCCTGGCCGATCTGCACGTTCTGTCCAACTTCGACAGTGCGGTTGGTCACGATCCCACTGACCGGTGCGATCACATGCGCGTATTTCAAATTCAATTGCGCCTGATCGAGAGCAGCCTTCTTAAATGCAACCTGGGCCCTCGCAGAATCGGCTCTCGACCGCATGATGGCGACCTGCTGAGGTGCGGTCTGGGCCGCACGGGCGTTCGCCTTGGCTTCGGCCAGCTTTGCTTGTGCCTGGCTGATTCCGTGTTTGGCTGCCGCGGCCGAAGCGCGCGCCGCGTCGACCTCGGCAGCCTGGGCTCTGGCGGCGGCCAGGGCCTGGTCGTACTGCTGGTGGGAAACCTCCTGCTTGTCGACTAACTGCTTGTAGCGAACCAAATCGGCTTGGGCCCGAACATTATTTGCCTCGGATTGAGCGAGTTGGGCGTTGGCTGCGTCATATTGCTGGCGCGCGGCGGCGACCCCGGCTTCGCTGCTCTGCACCCCTGCGTCGGTCATCGAAATCTGGCTCCCGGTGTTGATCGAGGTCAGCGGAACGTTGACTTCGGCTCCGTTGGCCGATGCGACGGCATCGTCGTAGTCCGCCTTGGCGTGCTCCAGTGCGATCTGGTAGTCGCTCGGATCAATCTCGATGAGGACCTGGCCGGCCGCCACGGTCTGGTTATCTTCGACCAGCAGCTTGGCAACGTGTCCGGAAACGCGGGCGCTGATCGAGTTCAAGTGGCCATCGACCTGGGCATCGTCGGTCGACTCGTAGCTTCCCAGATAGCGCCAGAGAAAGAAGACGGCGACCAGGACGACGATTCCGCCAATGATCACGAAAAGGCGAAATCGCGGGTCGCGCGTGTTGAACCGTTTTCCCCGCAAATCCTTTTCGGAGGCCGGCAGGGGGGCTTGATGATTGTCCGGCCGGGATTGGCTTGCCGGGGGCGCTTCGTGAGTGGGAGTTGCTGTGTCTTGGGCCATGGTTACTTGCTCTGTAGGTAGTCCCTTACGCCTTCTTCCGCGAAACCAATTGCCCTGGCGAGGGCCACTTTGGCAACGTTATGGGCGTAAAGGCTCGAAATATAGTCTTCGTTAGCGGAGGCAACCGCTTCCTGGGCCTGGATGACCTCCAGATTATCGGCGACGCCGGCGGTGAAGCGATCACGGCCCTGCGCCAGCGTTTGGTTCGCCAGATCGACCGAATTGCGCGCGACTTCTACCTGTTCTGCGGCCGATTCCAGATCCAGCAGCGAGGTGCGCACTTCGTAGTCGATCTGACCGCGAAGATTTTCCAGTTGCTGGCGGCTTTGCCGCAGGGTTGCTTCCGCCTTCAGGACTTCGCCGTGGGTCTTGCCTCCGGCAAAAATGGGGATGTTCAGGGTGGCGGCCGCCTGAAATACGCCGTGCGAATTTCCCGGGGTGACGCCCAAATCGCCGAAATTTCCCGAGATGTCCAAACTGGGTAAGTGCTCGGCGGTTGCGGCGCTGCGAAAGTGTTGAGCGGCGCGCACCTGCTGCACCGCGGCCAGATAGTCCGAGCGCGATTCGTAAGCCCGCCGCAAACTCTCTTCGAGTCCGAGGGAGGTCAGAGCCCGGTAAGGCATCTGCTCGGCCAGCGAAAATTCTTGCCCCGACGGCAATCCGATGATCCGCGCCAAGGCCAGCTTCTGCTTGGCGAAACTGTTCTTCGCGCTGATTAGCTGTTGCTGGCGATTCTGCATTTCCACGCTGGCGCGAAGCGTGTCAATGGCGGGAACGGTCCCGGCGCTTTGCTGGTCCGAAGACTTATCGTGAAGCGCTCTTGCAGTTTCCAACTGGGCTTGCGCCGTGTCCACACGGGCTGCTCCGGCCAGCGCTTCGAGGTAGGCGTTCCCGACGGCGAGCACAACCAGATCGCGAGCATCCTTGTAGTTGAGCTGCGCAATCTTCTCGTTGTCCTGCGCGCCCCGGGTACGCTGCAGAGCTTTCCAGTTGAATACCGACTGGCTGGCATACACTCCAGCGGTGAAGTAGTTGTAGGGCCCAATCACGGTGGGCAGCCCGGGAAATCGGAAGCCGAATGCTGCGATGTCCTGTTGTGCAACCACCTCTCCGGCGGAGGCGCTTACGTTCGGCAATAAAGCACTCAGTTCATGCCATTTCTGGCCCCGCGCCGCGAGCGTATTGTCGCTTTGCAGGAGCACTCCCATGTTGTTTCGCAGACCGCGATCGATGGCCTCTTTGAACGAAATTGGCAGCACATCCGGCGTGGCTTTCCCTGCGGGGACACTGCCTTTGTAAGTATCCCGGTTGACGACGATGCTTGGAACATTCGAATCGGAGGAATCGGAACTTCCAGTGGGCGCGACAATGCCGGGGGCTTGGGCAAACGCAAACCTGCCAAACAGGATAGAACCCGCTAGCACATACCTGAACACTGCTTTCATGCCGCGCCGAGTGGCGCTCAAGTCATTCACAGAGCAACAGATGGGCATAGGTTAAGTAAAGTATATCGATTCCAAACGGCGCATTGTAGATGCAAACGATTTACCCACGGATGGCGAGAACGCGCAATAATTTCCCCGATCGGGAACAAGGAGCCGGACAAGGTCGCGTGGCATGGCAGCGAACCTGACCCGGACCTGAAACAGACCTGACACGGACTTCGACCAGAGGCTCGGCTTCGTGTACTCTCCTTGCACCATTTCACGCGCAGCCACCTTAAATCTGGGGAGCCCACGTGCCGCAAGCCGGTGGAACCGTTCCGCACGCCGACAGCCGAAGAATTCGTCAACCCGGCGTTTCCTCGACCCTGAAAAAAGTCGGCCTGATCTCGTTCGTATTCGTGATGTACTCCTACTGCACGGGCGGACCCTTCGGGTTGGAGGATATGGTCACCACCTCCGGACCCGGGATGAGTCTGCTGTACCTCCTTCTGGTTCCGTTTTTCTGGTCCATTCCAATGTCCCTGGTCGCCGCTGAACTCACCACCGCGATGCCGGTGGAGGGCGGATTCTACCGCTGGACACGCGCGGCTTTCGGCGACTTCTGGGGATTTCTCGCCGGCTGGTGGAATTGGTGTTCTTCTTTTTTACTGGGCGGCGCTTACGCCGTATTGTTCACCGACTATATTACGTTTTTCTATTCCCAAATCACCGGGTGGAAACATTATCTTGTGGCATTGTTGGTGATCGCGCTGATCACTTATGTGAACATTCGCGGGATCAACCTGGTGGGAACGGTTGCCACGGTTCTTGAAATCCTCATCCTGCTGCCTGTGGCGGCCATGTGTGTGATGAGCGTGAAGATGTGGCAGCACAATCCGTTCGTGCCCCTGGTGCCGCCCGCGCAGCCCACTTTCCAGGTGTTCGGAGTTGGTCTGGCCGTGGCTTTGTGGGCCTATGCGGGGTACGAACAGCTTTCCACGGTCGCCGAGGAAGTGGAAAATCCGCGGAAGAATTATCCGCGAGCTCTGGCCTGGATGGTGCCGATTTCCATCGCGACGTACTTTGTGCCCATGGCGTGCGCATTGGCTGCGTTGAACCACTGGCAGGACTGGCACACGGGATTTTTCTCGAATGCCGCGCAATTGATCGGCGGACATTTGCTCGGATTCGCCATGACCGTGGCGGCTGCGATTACCAACATTTCTTTATTCAACAGTACGGTGCTGACATCCACGCGCATGCCATCGTCCATGGCCGAGGATGGGTATTTGTCTCCCTTCCTCACGCGAATTCATCCCAAGTATGGAACCCCCCATCTGGCCATTCTGGTTTCCGCCGTGTGCTACGCACTGCTGGCCTGGGGCACGCTTACCCAGCTGATATCGGTTTATGTTTGGTTGCGGATTGGCACCTCGGTGCTTACTGTTCTTGCCGCTTGGCAGCTGCGGCGCACCCAACCGGACTTGCCGAGGCCCTTTCGCATTCCTTGGGGAAATGCGGGCATGGGATATGCGGTGCTTGCGACTTTGTTGATGAGTGTTGTGGCTCTGGGCGGAGCTTTCGCGAGTAGCAACCGGGCGGCCCGGATTCTGGGGCCGATCACGATCATTCTGGGGCCGCTTGCTTATTTGTTTTTTAGGCGGCGCACTGCCTGAACATCTGTGGGGCGGGCAGGGGGATTCCCCCGGGATCATTCCCTTCGAGGCACGGGTTTTGCATTTTAAGTGGACCGCGCGGAATCGCCGGGGGGAACGCCCTCATTTTGGTCTTTCGCGCCCGCGCCTGGGGTCGAGCTGTCTGTAATCCATCCACCGGGCGATGAATTCCTAGCCAATCCAATCCAGAACTTTGTAATACGCCCCAGCCAGGGGCAGGAACCATGGCCGTCCGTTGTAGAGGCCGAGGGGAGCACCGGGGAAGGCAATGCCGGCGTAAGGATTGTCGCCCGCTCCCCCACCGATCTGTTCCGCGATCTGGCTGCCCAGATAAGTAGCCATCGCCACGCCGTGCCCGGCGTATCCCAGGGCGTAGCAGACACCCTCCATCTTGCCGGCGTGGGGCATGGTGTCAAAGCAGAAATCCAGGGTCCCGCCCCAGGCGTAAGCAATCTTTGTTTCGCGCAGTTGGGGATAAACTTCGATCATTCCCCGTCGCAAAATCTCAGCGCTGCGACGGATCGTATCCTTGGTCTCGGGGAAAAATGCAGCCCGTCCGCCGAACAGCAAGCGTTGGTCGGGCGTGAGGCGGAAGTAATGTAGGTAATGCTTGGAATCGTAGATCATGCGATTTCGCGGACTGAGCTCGTGTGCCAGGGCCCGCGGCAAGGGTTCGGTGGCGATAATGAACGAACCAATCGGAATGATTTTTTTTCGCAGCGCGGGGGTGGCGTTTGAGGTGTATCCGCTGGTGCCGACGAAAACATTCTCGGCGAAGATTCGGCCGCGTGAAGTATTGATCTGAAAACCTGTGCCACCGTTTTGCGCGGCGCGCCCAATGCTCTCCACCCGCGTATTTTCATAAATGCACGCTCCTGCCTTGAGCGCTGCGCGGCCAAGACCCGCAACGTAACGTGCGGGATTCAATCCGGCACTCAGCGCATCGACGATGCCGCCGAAATGAACACTCGACCCGATTTCGGCGGGCAGCTGATTCTTAGGAATGATTTCCAGGTGATGATTGAACTCTCGCGCAATCACTTCGGCCGAGCGGGCGTAAGCATCGAAGTGCGCCCGCTTGCAGGCGACTTCAAGATGTCCGCAGCGCGAAAAATCGCACTCGATCTTCTCATCGCGGATGATTTGTTCGACCAGATCGATGGACGCGAGGGAAGCGCCATACATCCGCCTGGCCGCTTCCATGCCGTAGCGGGCGGCCAATGTCTCAACCCCCAGCTTTAGTCCCGTGAGCACCATGCCGCCATTTCGCGAGCTGGCGCCCCATCCGATGGTGTGTGCTTCGAGGACGGCCACCTGCGCACCACGGCGCGCCAGGGTTCGCGCCGCGGAGAGTCCCGTGAACCCGGCGCCCACGATGGCGACGTCCACGTGCTCCGCAGGTTGGCCCTCTGTACCGGTCGGCAGGGTGACGGTGTCGAGCCAGTAATTTGCGGCGTTGCAAGGCATGATGGAGAGGGCTGTATTCTACCGCGTCCGGCAGCGGGTGGCGGACATGGATCGCGGCCAACTTTCGCATATCTCGCGGCGTGTTCTATAATTCGTCGCTGCCCTAACGGATCACTCGGGCGGTGATAGGCGCAAAATCCTTGTTGAAGAGTTTATTTGTAGGAGGAGTGGATGGCCTCTTCTGAGCACGTCCGCCTGAGTGGCGCGCAAGCGGGTGATTCCTGGTGGCTGCAGGTAATTCCGACGGTCGTAGGACTGAGTGCCTTTGGCCTTTACGCGACCGTCCGGGCCTTCGAGGGAGCGTTCTATGAGTGGGGGCCCTATCTTTCTCCGTTCTACTCCCCGCTCATCGATCCTCATCATCACTACTGGCCGTTTTCTCCGGCGCTCCTGATCCTGGCCGGCCCGCTCGGATTCCGCGTCACCTGCTACTACTATCGCAAAGCTTATTACCGGGCTTTCTTTCTTGATCCGCCCGGGTGTGCGGTGGCGGAACGGCCGGGCCGGCGCTATTCCGGCGAGAGCAAGTTTCCTTTCCTGCTGCAGAATCTGCATCGATATTTTATGTACCTGGGCATCGCATTTCTCGTCTTCCTCTGGCGTGACGCGGTGCGTGGGTTCTTCTTTGAGAATGGCTTCGGAGCGGGAGTCGGCTCGCTCGTGCTTTTGCTGAATGTCACTCTGCTGACGCTGTATCTTCTCTCCTGTCATTCTCTGCGTCATTTGGTTGGCGGCAAGCTCGACTGCTTCTCTTGCGTGTCCTTTGGCCACGCGCGCAACACAACTTGGAGGGGCCTGAGTTCGCTGAACGGCCACCATATGCTGTTTGCCTGGATCAGCCTCTTCGGCGTCGGCTTCGCGGATTTTTATGTGCGGATGGTGGCGTCGGGAATGATCAGGGACTTCAGACTCTTCTAACGAAAATCGCATCGGGGATGAGCTATTTGTGAGGAATGACAATAAATTTGAGACCCACGAACACGATGTCCTGATCATCGGGGCCGGGGGCGCCGGATTGCGTGCTGCCATTGAAGCTCTGTCCCAGGGAGCAAGCGTAGGGGTCGTTTGCAAATCGCTGCTTGGCAAAGCGCACACCGTGATGGCCGAAGGTGGGGTCGCTGCTTCCATGGGCAACGTCGACCAGGCTGACAACTGGCGCGTCCACTTCGGCGATACCATGCGCGGCGGGAAATTTCTCAATCACTGGCGCATGGCGCAGCTTCATGCGCAGGAAGCCAGCGACCGCGTCCGCGAACTGGAGCAGTGGGGCGCGCTGTTTGATCGCACCGCTGACGGCAACATCCTCCAGCGGGCCTTTGGAGGCCACAGTTTCAAGCGTTTGTGCCACGTGGGGGACCGCACTGGCCTGGAGATGATCCGCACCTTGCAGGACCGCGGCGTGCAGATGGGTTTCGACGTTTACATGGAGTGCGCGATCACCAGGCTGTTGAAAGACGGTGACCGTGTGGCCGGCGCATTCGGCTACTGGCGCGAGAACGGCCGCTTCGTGTTGTTCAAGGCAAAATCCGTCGTGCTGGCGACCGGCGGAATTGGCAAGGCATGGCCGGTGACTTCAAATTCCTGGGAATACACCGGCGATGGCATGACGCTGGCCTATGATGCCGGCGCTGATTTGATGGACATGGAATTCGTCCAGTTCCATCCCACCGGAATGGTCTGGCCACCGGGCGTCCAGGGTCTCCTGGTCACAGAAGCGGTGCGTGGCGAAGGGGGGATTCTTACCAACAAGGCGGGCGAGCGCTTCATGGAGAAATATGATCCCAAGCGCATGGAGCTTTCCACCCGCGACGTGGTCGCGCGCGCAATCTATACCGAGGTGCGCGAGGGAAGGGGAACTGAGCACGGCGGCGCATTTCTGAACATTTCCCATAAACCGGCGGAATATGTGAAGCGAAAATTGCCCAGTATGTATCACCAGTTCAAGGAACTGGCGGATGTCGACATCACCCAAGGACCGATGGAAGTCGGGCCGACCTGCCACTACATGATGGGCGGAATTCGAGTCGAAGCGGACACTGCGCAGTCTTCAGTCGCAGGATTATTCGCGGCCGGAGAAGCGGCGGCCGGGCTGCACGGTGCGAATCGTCTGGGAGGGAACTCACTCTCCGATCTTCTGGTATTTGGCCGGCGCGCCGGACTCGCGGCTGCCGAGTTCGCGAAGAAAACCAGCGCCTCTGGTGCCGCAGCCCAGATCGACCGGTCTCAAATCGCCGGCGCAGAGCGCGAGATGTTGGCGCCTTTTGAACGAAAGGATGGAGAGAGTCCGTACGCTCTCCATCGTGACCTGCAGCAAGTGATGCAAAGCTTGGTGGGGATTTTCCGCACCGGGGAAGACCTGCAATCGGCGCTGACCGAGATCGAGCAACTGCGGCAGCGCAGTGAAAACCTGAGGGTCGATGGATCGCGCATGTTCAACCCCGGATGGCATCTGGCTCGCGACCTGAGATCGATGCTGACGGTTTCGCAAGCCGTGGCCCAGAGTGCGTTGGCTCGGCGCGAGAGTCGGGGAGCACATAGCCGCATTGACTATCCCAACTACGATGCAGCCTGGGGGAAGCAGAACAACCTCATATCGCGGCAGGGCGACACCATGAATCTACGTCAGGTGCCAACCGCGGAAATTCCGGAAGAATTGAAACCATTGTTGGAAGAAAAAAAATGAAAGGGGCCTGGCGATGGCGGAAGCAACCCTGAGAATTTTTCGAGGCACGCGCGAAGCTGGCGAACCCGTCGAATATCGCGTGCCCATCACCCCAGGCATGGTGGTGCTGGATGCGATCCATCATGTGCAGGGCCATCAGGCACCCGATCTCGCGGTGCGCTGGAACTGCAAGGCAGGAAAATGTGGATCGTGTTCGGCCGAGGTGAATGGCCGTCCCCGGCTGACCTGCAAGACTCGCATGGATTCTCTTCCCCTCGACAAGCCGGTCACCGTCATGCCCATGAAGTCGTTTCCGGTGATTAAGGATTTGGTGACGGATGTTTCGTGGAACTACAAAGTCAACAAGAAGATCCCGCCATTCCAGCCGAGGCCGGGAGTCGAATGGAAAATGTATCAGCAGGACATCGATCGAGTACAGGAGTTCCGCAAGTGTATCGAATGCTTCCTGTGCCAGAACGTTTGTCACGTCCTGCGCGAACACGACAAGAAGGAAGAATTTGGCGGGCCGCGTTTCTTCGTTCGCGTGGCCGGCCTAGAAATGCATCCTCTCGACGGACTTTCACGAACCGAACTCCTCAAAGACGAACTTGGCATCGGCCTGTGCAACATTACCAAGTGCTGCACGGAAGTCTGCCCCGAGGAAATCCATATCACCGACAATGCGATCATCCCGCTAAAGGAGCGCGTCGTGGATGACTTCTACGATCCCGTGCTCATGCTGGTGCGAAAGATCACGGGATCCGGCAAAGCTTCGAAAGAACCATCTGCAACCAAGTAGAAATAGACAGGAGGGCCTATGGAGTTCCAGCTAAAGGCAATCTCTCTTGAAGGCGTGGATGCAGCCTTGTCCAAGGCCGAATTGTACCGGCTGCTCAATGAACCGGAGGAAGCTGAGTCCATCTGCCAGGACGTATTGGCCGCGCAGCCGGGACATCAGCTTGCCTTGCGCTTGATGGGTCTGGCGATTACCGACCAGTTTTCCGGCACGCCGTCGGATCGTTACTCCGAGGTGGAAAGGACTTTTCAGCAGCTCAGCGACAACTACGAGCGGCTGTACTATCTGGGACTTCTGCACGAGCGTCGCGCCAAGGCGCAGCTTCGTGCCGGGCGTTCTCCGCACGCGCTGATGGTTCTGCTGGAAGAGGCGATGCGTTGCTACGGAGGCGCGGAAGAAATTCGACCCACCGGAAATGACGAAGCCATCCTGCGCTGGAATCGCTGTGTGCGGTTGATCCAGAGTCATGCAGACTCAGACTGGCACCGCGAAGTCGAGGTTTTCGACACCGGCGACAGCGCTCCCTAGCGGCCTGGGCCGAGGCGCGATTCCCGCATCATTTTCTGCGGTCCGTCGAGCCACCCATTGCCGAAGTTTCGAGACCATCACCCTGGAGAGTGCCCGGCGGCCATGGGATTTTGAACCTATGCCCCTCTGTTCGAGCGGAGAGCGCACCCGTAGTTCCGCCTTCCTCCCAGTGCAACCGCGGAATTTCAGCTCTAGACCCTTCCCTTCGCTCCGGTGAGATCAGGAACCTCTTCGCCAAGCGCGGTCGCCAGATCAATCTGATGATCTTGCTCATCGACCAAGATCTGACGGATCTGCTCCGCCAGGGCGTATTCGCCGAGCGCTTCGCATTGCCGCACCCGTACGCGGTAGTTCTTGATGGTTTCGTTTTCATTGTCGAGGTCAAAACGGAGCATCTGCTTGACCTCGTCGGAAGTTTTTACGGGCTTCGGAATCACAGTCGGCATCTTGCCCAGATAGTCAATCTGGCGTGACAGGATCAGCGCATGATCCAACTCTTGCTTGGCATGAATCTGAAGTTGGTCGGCAATGTCCATGTACGCCGCACCTTTGAGCACCTGGGAATACACCGTGTAGGCAATGATGGCTTGATATTCGCGGGAAAGATCTTCATTCAACAGGTCCGCTAGCTGATCGCGGGTGATTTGCGCTTCGTTCTCAACAGACTTCGCATTCGACATGCTTTCCTCCTGGATTAAGACCGCCATGGTTCTGATCGCCATGAGGTTTGGTCAGGGCGAGAGGATTTGAAATCCGCGACCCTCTGCGCCCAAGCAACGGTCGCACGACTCCTCCACACAGTTTACACGGGGTAGGACAGATTGTGATGGATGCGACGGATGCGACGGATGGGCAGCCAGGCAGGGCTTTGAGGCGAATTGGTCGCGCCGATCACACTACACTCGTCTTGCGGGTACCCACGGCCCACCCGCAACGTAAATGTGCCCAGCCGATGTAGGAGGAGTCTTTGAAAAACCAGGGCGATGGCGGGCCAAGGTGTCGGCGCCCGGTCGCGAGGGAATGAGCGAGCAATTTCCGCCGACGATTACAGAGAATTGGGGAAAAGGCTGCCTTGTACCGGCGATTCCGCAGGCGAGAACTCCTCAACGCATGCGGCATCGTCATTCTGCACCGAATTGACGCGAGAACCAACCCGCCAGTTTCGCATGCACTCGGCTCGATATGGTGCCAGCAAATCCAACAATGGTTCGACCTTCCTAAATCCAGGATCAAGCCAAAGATCGTAGCTTGTCCGCTCGAGAATAACGGGCATGCGGTCATGAATCCCTGACACCAGCGGGTTCGCAGAGGTGGTAATGATCGAGCACGTTTGAAGTTGTGCGCCTTGCGGATTTTGCCAACGGTCCCAAATGCCTGCGAAGGCAAAGATCGTATGGTTTGCCAGAGCGAAGCAAAACGGAACCTTCGCCTTGCCTTGCTTCGCCCATTCGTAGAATCCGTCGGCAGGAATCAGGCAGCGGCGGGATTGCAATGGTTCGCGGAATGCCGGCTTCTGGGAAACTGTTTCTGCCCTGGCATTCACCATCTTGTATCCAACCTTGGGGTCTTTCGCCCACCGGGGAACCAGACCCCAACGCATGAGCGAAAACGATCGGATCGGCTGGGTTGCATCCTGCCGGATCACTCCCACGTCCTGGCCCGGCGCGACGTTGTAGCGAGGTACCCAGTCAACGTCAGTCCCGACATCGAAGATCTCAGCCAGGATCTCCTTCTTCCGGGCGAGTCGATAGCGGGCACACATGAATAAAAGTATAGGACATTCACCCACTCAACCTTGCGTAGGTTTGCACAGCGCGGGAAGCTAAGTATTGCGGTCCCTTTGCCCGCCCCGTGTTGCAGCCAAGGGTGGTGGCAAAGTTCTCGCCTGGCTGCATTCCGTTGCATACCACCATTCCTGTGAGACGGATGAAAGGATCCGCCACTTTTAGATCGCCGATGGGACCTGCGAAGCGGTTAAAGAGCAATGGACCGGCCGGTTTTTGTTAAAGCAGGCCCGGTGAGTTCCAGATTCCTCCAAGGAAAGCGGGTGTCATTTCTCATTTCACTGGATAGAAGGTTTGGATGATGCTGCAATCGGGCAGCCCGAGAAGTTTCCGAACCGCCCGTCAGGAGCGAGTCGGCGGGGCCGCGGCAAGCGAGGAAGGTCCCTCTCTACCTCGCCATGAAGGCGGGCGATGATTGATCACAGGGCGGGCTTGGCAGTGCAGGAATTCCGATTGACATGGCAAGCAGGCGGGGAATACGATCCGCCTGCAATGCGCTTGCTGATAGCGATGGTGTTCCTGTTTGTAGCGAGCTTTGCTTCTGCCGAGAAGCACTGTCGCAGGATCAATATCGACCAGTCCACCGGCTTCTGCACGGTTCCCGATCCAGTTCTGACGCCAGGCGAGATGGACGCATCGCTCGTCTGCGTCTCGAACAAAGACCGTCCCCGTCACGTGACGAAGGCGGAGAAGAAGGCAATCCTTGCCTCTTACGGATACCCGGCGACGACGGACATGGGATCGGGCGAATTCGACCACTGGTTCCCGCACTGGATGGGAGGATCGGACGGGCCGAAGAATATCTGGTTTGAGCCTCATGCGGGGGAATACGGGTCTCTCACGAAGGATAAGGTCGAACAGTTGCTCTGGCGGAAGGTCTGTGTGAAAAAGACGATGACTCTCCGGCAGGCGAAGAGAGCCTACCTGAAGGGGTGGACGAACCTGATCCCCCAGCCTTGACCCTTCTCAGGAGGGATTGTCGATGGAATTGCGCATTTACATCAACAATCGGGAAAAAACACAAATTCTCAGTTCTGGATACAAAAATGTCTCTTGTGTCGTGAACCGGATTCGGTGGACGGTCATCGTCGGAATCGCCAGCATCTGCCTGTGCGTTTCATAGAGCGGCACAGCAGGCGGATCGCAACTGATTGCCGCTGGGTGATGAAGCGGATGATAGAAGTCTGGTCGTCCATTCTTGAGTGTTGCCTGAAACGGCTGGCCCCTCGCAGGTGTTACCTGCTGCGGTGCAGCTTGAGCTAAGGCATGGGTGCCGTAGCTGGGTTCGATTTCATGAGTTTCATGTAACTCGCCACCGACTGCGTCAACTGTGAATCCACCTCGTCCGCGATGGTAGCGACATCGGGCAGTAGTGCGTTGACATCCAGCGCGTTCAGATTGCTGTGCAATGTTTGAAAAATGGCCACCTGTAGTATCCGTGATTCGTCCACGAGCATAGGGGGATCGTAGCCTTGCCGATACCGTACCTCGCCATGGGCCACGGCGGAAGGGGAAAAGCCCGCCTTCAAGGTTGTGCTGGCCTTCAATCGGACAGCTAGGTCGTCCACCAGCTTGGGAAGATGTCTGGTGCGTTCCGCATCGCTGAGCAGAAGGGCTCCGAGTTCAGTGATCTGCTTTGCTCCTGCCAACCAGTCTTCAATAATGGTGTTCTTGCAGCGCAGCAGTACAACTCCAACGCTTTCCTTCATGGGGCATCGTGCCACAAGGCGTAAGTTACAGAATGCTCAATTTTGACCAGGCACTCACGCCCGGTGAGGCAGTCACTCAGGACGGTCTCTTCATCAGAACCAGCTTTGCGCTGGCTTGATCGGCTGCTATCCACCGTCGGTCACGGTGTGGTTCGGTTCGCGGCAGTCCGGTGCTCAGTTCGCATTTCTCGTCGGAATCAGCACCACAGGTTGGACAACGAACACCGATGATCAATTTAAGGCTGAGTTGCTTTTTCATGGCGATAGAGATATTGCCAAAAAGGAGAGCACCGGGGATGGTCAAGTTTGACCAGTTGCAGCTTCCCCGGCCGGATCGACACGCCTTAAGCGCAAGTGATAACAAAGGAGACCCGGCAATGAAGAAAGTTTGAGAAGTTTTCCTTTGCCCGTTCGGCTCGTGCAGCCGTTTTTTTGTGGGCCGTATTTGATGAACCCGCGCAACGGGTACTTTTATCGAAAGCAGTGCGTCCCCCACGGAGCTGCGAAACTATTCTCAATCCCCGAACTAGAGAAGATTTCGCCGGAATTTTGCTCAATCTACAATGAGGCGCGCAAGGCCGCTGGCGGCCTGGACAGGGGTGCGGGTTCGTGGACGGTTTGAACGGTGCTTCTGTTTACAAACAATCCTAGCCCGCCTTGGCTAGTTTCGCCCCCGTTAAGGTGCGCACCGTTTCCATGAGTTGTGCATCCACCTCGTCCGCGATCACGATTATGTCTGAAAGCATGTGATCGTGGTCGAGTTCGTCCTGATGGAGATGTAACGTCCCGAATGTGACTACCTGCAATACCCGCGATTCGTCAACAAGCATGGGGGCGGAGTAGCCCTGCCCACAACGCACCAATCCATGCGCGGCAGCGGCTGCGGAGAGGGGCGGGGCATCCTTGACGCGGCGCAAGCGGCAAATCAGGTCATGGAACAACTTAGGCAGATGGCCCGTGCGCTCCGCATCACTGAGTTGAATGTCGGTTAGCTCCGGAACCAGATTCACGCGCCGCAGCCATTCTTTAATGGTGGGCTCGACTTCCCGCTCCAGGATGTCGGCCACCCTCGCAACCTTTTTCAATTTCGTAGGGTCCTCCTGATGCCCGCGCGGAGTATTACACGCGGTGATTTCAAAAGATGGCCAAAACAGCACACTCATAACCAAGGGCAAGTGTTTCTGTTCGATACCGAACATTCAGTTTTCCAACGGGGGTGTTATAACGTATTAGATATGAAAGGCGAAGCCAAAGAACGATGGATGCAGCTAGCGGAACGGGTGGCCACGGAACAAGACCCCGTGAAGTTGCTACAGCTCATTGGTGAAATAGACGCTCTACTTGCTGAGAAACAAGAACGGCTGGTTAAGAACGACCCGATAAGGGCAACTCCACCTCTTTAACCCCATGCCGCGCAAGAGCGCACGAAAACCCTTGCACCGATTGACGCCTGCCTCAGAATTCCTGCCCGGCAGGGATTCCGCGTAAACACTTGATTTTAAGGTTGGGCGGCCCTAGCAGACGATTTTCGAACTTATCTTCTGGTAACCGGACTGCCCGATTTGCAATCGGTTTGAATAGGACAGCCGCTAAAGAGGCGGCGTTGCAACTGCTATCGATAAGCCCCTGTCCGCCTTGCAGGTTTGATAAATAGAAGATGACCAACATGGTCATATTGGTTATAATTGGAGTATGAAAACCGTGAACATTAGCGATTTAAAGGCTCGGCTCAGCGCTCACATTCAGTTCGTAAAGGACGGCGAAGAGGTGCTGGTCTGCGACCGTAACAAGCCTGTGGCTCGGATCGTGCCCTGCCATCTCACGGATCACTCCGAGCAGGAACAGCGACTGGTTGCTCGTGGCGTTCTGACGCTACCCTTGAAAAAGCGGCCTGCGTCTGTCTCATGGCCGGTGCCGCCGGGGAATATTTCCGATGAAGTTATGGAGCAGGTGCGGCGGGAAGAACGGGAAAGTCGGTAATGCGAATCCCTGCCTTCTGGGATACCAGTGCGCTGGTTCCTCTTTGTGTGCGGCAGGGCATCACGCCCGGGGCTATTGCCCTGTATAAGGTCCACGACGCTGTGGTCTGGTGGGCTACGCCGGTCGAGATTGCGAGCGCCCTTGCCCGCCTTGTGCGGATGAAGCAACTCGACCCGAGCGACTGGACTAGGGCATGTAAACTGGCCAAAAGGCTTGCCGATTCATGGTCCGTGATTCAGCCGTCGGACGCCTTGCGCGCGAAGTCAGCACAACTTGTGGATCGCTACGATCTACGCGCCCTTGACTCATTTCAGTTGGCGGCCGCTTTGGAGTGGTGCGAGGACGCGCCTCAAGGCCGCGTTTTTCTGACCCCTGATCAAAAGCTGAGGGAAGCGGCACTACTCAGTGGCTTCGATGCCAAGCGGATGTGATCCCTTGGATCAGGGGCAAGCGGAAAATAATGCGTTCAGCAGAGCGCAGCCAGCCATTCGGATATTTCGAACTCACACTTTCAATGCGTTGCGGTACATGTTGGTGATTGGTCGGCCCTAGCAGACGATTTTCGAACTTTTCTTCTTGTAACCGGCCTGCCGGGTATGCAATCTGTTGCGCAGGGCAGCCGCCAGTTGTTGGTATCAATGCGATTCGCCAATAATCATGCCGAGTCAACAGTTTCCGAGTAGGCGACGATCTCTTTCTGACTTTGGTCTTCCCCTCTGCGATGGGTCGTTCTGCGTCCAGCAGTGAGTTGTGGTCAAATTTCGCTAGCCAATGCTGGTGTCGCTGGGCCGCTCTTAGCATCTCAACGAACTCGGAGGAAAGCGTGTCACGAGAGAAAAAAGTCGCGATTGTCGAGTCGTATCTGAGAGGTTTGGCGGGCAAGGATATATCCAGAGTACCTTTCGCCGCGAATATTACCTTTGAGGGGCCACGCGTAGGAAAGCTAATCGGGCGGAACGCTGTGGTCGGATTCTTGACGAGTATTTTGCCAGCGGTAAAATACTCGTCAAGAATCCAACATATTGTCGAGGGAGATTTTGTCGCAACAGTCTTTGAAATGGAGACAATGTTTGGCGTGGATCAGGTCTTCGACCGCGTGCAAGTCTGCGACGGTGAACTGAAAGAAATACACTCATTTTACTATCCGCAGCCCAATCAAACCACGGCGGTTCCTTGAAACGGAGCTACGGCCAGCAGAGTCAGTTGTTGTAATCGCATTACACCAACTACCCCGCTCATCGGTTTCAATAGTGCCGGATGGTCTCTCTGCAAGTTCCTGAAACTATGGGGCTGATTTAGTGGTCGGGGCGAGGAGATTTGAACTCCTGACCCCCTGCGCCCAAGGCAGGTGCGCTACCAGGCTGCGCTACGCCCCGACAATCAATAGTTTGCGTGGATTCAACCCAAAGTGAATCATAGAGGCAGATCGCGCTGTTTGGCAACTTGCGTCGAGGAGGTTCGCAACTGCGAATTCTCCGTAAGGTTGTCCGCCACAGAGCGGTACGCGATCGTTCGGTCGGTCCATGACACAAATAACCCCAGATTCCGCAGCGCGCTGTCGACCGTCAACCGCGCTCTCCATAGACCGGTTCGTGCGGGTTTGCGGACCCATCCGATTGTTCCCTTTGAACGGTATGTGGAGGACGCGATCTGACCCTGCCGGACTGAATTCTCCGGTGAGAGAGCATCGAAACCCACGATGAGCAGGAAGTAGAACAAGAATCGGAGCACGATTGCTGCATCAACTGCAAACGCTGACGTTCCAAGTGCGCAGACCAACCCAGGCGCTACGACGTCTCTGTTCATCTAGCATGCGATCCTAGAGAGGCGCCGGCAACAGCAAGCGCGGTAGTTCGAGGGAGGCTACCGCGGCACAGGCATCACAGCCGCTGCAGCCTTCCCGATCGGCTTCGCCGCGCACGGTTTGCAACGTTGGTTGACTTGCTTCAATCGGCCACATTCGCAACGCTCGGTATAAAAAATCTTCATCATCACCATGGGTCTTATTCTGCCTCTTCGACGGCGGCTTGTGAACGGCCCGATTGGGCCATCCTGACGAGGGATTGGCCGCTGAAAGCGGAAGGTTTCTTTCGCCTAGTCTGGGAGGCGGTGGGAAAAACGGGGAGGGAATCAGTTCAAATTCCCACTTCAGACGCCCAGACGGATCTTTACTGGCTCGTTTGGACTGGTTCTGCACGGCATGCACCGTATTTCCGGCGCGCTGAAGCGGCCACGATGATTTGTTGGCGTCCTCGTATTCCGTCGGGGTCGCTTTCTCAAATCGCTTTCCCAAATCTCCTCTGGTTCAGAATGATTCGTGACACCCGGCAAACATCCGTGTTATGACCTTCTTGTTAGACGCTTCTCCCGCTGGGGTGCGACATGCGCCTCCTCTAGACGGCCTCTGCAGTGTTATTTGTAGTCAGACGATGACCCCTGAACTGGATTCTTCTAATGACGAAGGCGGGGAGCCGTCCCCCAGGCTTGTTCCTCGAAATCGATCCCGAAGAAACCCGTTGCTCAAGTCCCATCCAGTCGGCATTTGACTGTCTTGGGCGAGGGACAGAGGAAGGTAATTCAAATGGCGTCGAAGTATTCGGTCAAGAACGGATCGAAACCGGAGACCTATGTCGTCGTCGGCTTGGACTCTCGCGAAGGGTTGATGACATTGCAGTCGATCGAGATGTCAGAGGACGAGATGCGAGAGCACTGGGCCAAACAAGGGCGCAAGCCGACAGGAGATTGATGAACTCATTTATCGGGCCAAGAGCCGAACAGCGGCGTAGACCGCTCGCAAGGCTGCGTTGTGAATTTACGGTCACGGAGCGTGCTTGGAATTCTCATCGGCGCCGGGATTCGGGCTCGCGTTCAAGGATGTGCTCACGTGGGCAGGGATTGGAGCATTGACGGGAATGGTCTACATCGTGATGGTGCGAACCCAGAAGTAAAAGTCAGCATGGATTGTTACTATGAGTGACACTAGCTTTCACAACCCTCCCGCAGAGCTTCTACGGCAAGTCTATTATGAAATCCTCAGACGAGAGTCGATTGCCTGATTCCAAGAAACAAATGGCTGAAACGCCGAAATTACAGAGTTCGCCAGACAGCAAATCCAAGCCGTCAAAGACGCCTCACTTCTTGGCTGGAACTCAGTCGAATCGTCGCTTTCGGTGAATGCCGTCCGAGGCAGAACGCTGCAGGGAGAATTCGAGCGCTGGGCGCGCCTTGATCTCAATCCTTGTCTGCCCGATGTTGATCATCCTGAACTGTGCCACCGTCGCGTGGATCCGCCACATTTTCCCGTTTACGAGTTGCCTTCGCAGGCACTTCGATCGTGACATCAACTTCTGCACCAGGCTTAAGCTCCACCTCTTCACCCTTCTCATTTTGTAACCTGTTCTCGATCCGGATCTCTCGATATAGATCGTCGGCTCCGTCCACTGCAATCTGAGCTTTGTCGGCTTGGTCCGGGAAGGGGCTCTTGATGACTCGTTCCACAGTGCCGGGCAGGGTCACATTCGCGGTTTCGGACGATGCTTTCATGGGAACTCCTTGGACTGGCTAGCGTACCAAAATGCCACCATGCTGGGCTAGTCGTAAGCGTTAGAAAACCCTTGGCGAATACCTTACGCGGCAGGCAATCGGTCACGGACATGAGCACCTCTCGCCATCGGCGGTGAATCTGGGGGAAGACTTCCCCACCCGCTGTGCACATTCCCCGGGGAGTCGCAGTATCTGGCGACACTGCAGAATCGATCGAGGTCGCTCCCCTGGTCTTACTCACTCGCAGACCTCATTCGGCTGCGCATGATACTGAGTACCAGCCAGTGCTTGTGGGTACAGAACTCCCGCCTGTGCCGGCCGAGGGCTTTCCGCAACTCGATCGAGATTCGAGTGCCTCCATCCACCTGCACCCGGTGTCCGGCAGGCCCGGCCCGAGCAGAAGCAGACGGCGATCAAGAAATCCCTCGCCATTCGAGCGTTGCCGGTGACAGATTCGAGAGGTATTGAGGTTCTTCTCAGAAACTGGACGAAACCCCTGGTTCCTCTCGGCAGGTGAGCCGACCCCGGTCCGCCCGGGGGGCGCATCTCGACGGATTCCGGGCGTATAATTCCTAGGGTTCATGATGCAGACTCCGCGCTACGGTTTGGTGGCTTACATAAAGACCCCAGTCGGGGAATTTGTCGAAAGACTTCGGCAGGAGATGCATCCGGAATTGCCGCATCTGGCCGCCCACCTCAGTCTCCTTCCTCCGCGATGTTTGCAGGGGAGCGAAGCAGTGGCGCTCGAGACCATGGAAGAGATCTGTAGCCGGGTGGAACCCTTCGAAGTGAGTTTGGGCGAAGTTGAGACCTTTATTCCGGTCACACCCACGGTTTTTGTGCGAGTGGCAAATGGCGCCCAGCGGATGCGCGACTTGCACTCCCAGCTCAACATCAAGGCCCTGGCTTTCGAAGAGCAATGGCTGTATTTGCCGCACTTGACGATTGTCAAGATGAGCAACGAAGAGCAGGCCCAGAAGGCCTATTACACTGCTCGCCAGCACTGGTCCAAGTTTGAGGGGACACGCTGCATCACTATGAAAGATTTGACGTTCGTCCGCGAAGTGGATCAGAACCGCTGGATCGATATCGCTCCCGTCCCGCTAGGACGCCGCTTGGTAAAGCATTAAGATCCAGAGCCTTGCCTCTCCGATCCCCCGGATTCCCATCGAAAGAACAGCTCCAGTTTCCACAAGTGTATAGGCCCATCGTGTGTTGCTTAAGATCGTCACGCCGGCGTAGATAATAAGGTAGATAAGTAGATCAGAAGAGGGATTGCTGCCTTGAACTCCGCTCCAGATGCGGTTTCCGGCGATCCGGTGGGCGGAGGCTCTATGCAAATTGGGGTTTACGGAGCAGGCTACTTGGGGACGGTCATTTCGGCCTGTTTGGCTGACTTCGGCACGCCGGTGACCTGCTGCCATCCGGATAGCTCGCGCATGGTCGAAATGGCGCAGGGCAATGTCCCTTTCCACGAGAAGAACCTGAATGAAGTGATCAAGCGCAATGTGCGCTCCGGCCGGTTGGTTTACTCGACCGACATTGAGTCATTCGCCCGCAAGACGCAAGTAATTTTTCTGGCCGAAGACACACCGCAACATCTTGCAGATCTAGCGCTGCGGATCGCGCGGGTGGTTACCAAGCCGCCGATTCTTGCGATCGTGACACCGGTACCGGTCGGAACTGCTTCTGGAATTGAACAGCAGTTAGCGGAAGAAGGTTTGAAGGCTACAATCGTTTCGCAGCCCGTGTTTTTTACTCCTGGCTGCGCGGTGGAAGACTTCAATTGGCCCGACCGAATCATTCTTGGAACCAAATCAAATGATGCCGTCCTGGCGATCAAGCAAATCTTCCATCCGCTGGTGATGCGCGGGGTTCCGGTCATTGTGACCAATCACGAGACCGCGGAACTGGTGCGCGAGTCCGCGACTGCTTTCGTCGCCACCAAAATTTCGTTTATCAACGAACTGGCCACGCTCTGCGAGAAGGTCAATGCCGATGCTGTGAATCTTTCCCTGGCTCTTGGGTTGGATAAGAAGATTGCCCCACGCTGCCTGCAGCCGGGTGCCGGGATGGGTGGGATTTTCGCCGAATCCGATATGGACTCGCTGGCTCTGCTGGCCAAGCAAAACGGAGTTTCGCTCAAAGTGCTGAGCGCGGCTCGCGAAGTCAACCAGAGTCATGCTGAAAACATCGTCGACAAGATTTCTGGTTTTGTGAATTCGGTGGAGAATAAAGACGTCGGAATTCTGGGCCTGGCATTCAAGCCGAACACGAATTCCGTGGCTGGTTCTTCCTCCATGCGGCTGGCACAGAACCTAGTCTCTAAAGGGGCTCGCGTGCATGCGTACGATCCCGTCGCTCTCGCGGATGCTCGTCTGGAGTTAAATGGGTCAGTGCACTATTGTGATTCAGCCTATGCGGCCGCTGAGGGTGTGGAGGCATTGGTCGTCGGCACGGGCTGGCCGGAATTCCGTGCACTCGATTTCGATCGCATCAAGCAGCTGCTCAAACGCCCACTGATTGTCGACACCAAGAACCTGCTCGATGCCAGTCGATTGCGTGCCATGGGATTTGAGTACGTCGGCGTAGGGCGCGGGTAGGAGTGCATCTCAGGCGCGAGAGCGGGCGCCGGGGCTAAGCTCTCAACGCTGCGGCTCGGAAGTGCGGTTCCCTTCCAAAATCTGCCCAAAATCC
>Ga0193726_1000962_pt1 | contig 25480 bp, 21 predicted proteins | sample H2c1metaG_FD_144928 | JGI IMG/M metagenome (GOLD analysis project Ga0193726, IMG submission 144928) | Soil microbial communities from a riparian zone of the East river system, Colorado, United States - H2c1 | ecosystem: Environmental > Terrestrial > Soil > Riparian zone | place: USA: East River...
CGATCAGTCCCTCGTGCGCGACCTCAGGACCGCCGTCGCCACCGGTACGGCATGGCAAGGCCCGTCCTGGCCTCTGCTCGTTCATGCGGCGAGGAACCAACGGCCGATCGCCTGCGTGACGGCGCGTGGCCATGCGCCCCGCACCATCGAGGCCGGCCTTGGCGAACTCGCCGCGCGCGGCCTGATCGACGCGATGCCGCCGATCATCGGAATCCATACCGTCACCAACGACGCTGTGCGCAATGCTCTGGGCGTCACGGACCCGCACATGACCGTGCCCTCGGTGAAGAAGATGGCGATCCGCGACGCGGTGGCAAAGGGGCTGCAGCAGTACGGCGCCGCGCCACCTCACCGCTTCGGCATGTCCGACGACCATCCGAACAACGTACTCTTGCCATCTCGGCGATGCGCGATTGCAAGGTACAGCATCCTGACAAGCGGTTCTTCGTGATCAATACGAATCAACAGGAGTTCGTGAAACTCGAGATCTTTCCGATGGCCCATCCCGTGACGGCAAGCGAGTCGGGTATCGGCTTGTTGCGGGATCATCCCGGCAGCGGCCCCGCTCCCTAGCGCTCGATTGTTGCCGAGGAAAAGGCGCCCGCCAGGCAGCGCCGCCCTTCGTCATCGCGCTACGCCCACAGCACCCGGCGATAGGGAGTCTGCGGCCCCGAATACGCAATCACGTTCCAGGCTGCGCCGATCAGGGCCGGGAAGGTGTGGATGTCGTTGATCGGGTCCGCCCGCAGCGCGTAGGGATAGGAGCCGTCGGCATTCTGGGCTTGCACCAGCGTCGCCATGAGAGCGTTGGCCCGTGCGGGGTCCTGGATGCGCATGGCGACGACCGCCCCGAAGCTGCCCTCGTACCAGGGGCTGCGCACGGTGCCCACCGGATAGCCGTCCTCGGGAATGAAGGTCGTGAAGCCCGACAGCCCGGTTGGCGCATCGGTCACATAATAGAGCCGGGACATCCGGGCGATCGCGGTCGCGGTCGCCTGCGATCTGCCCCAGCGATCGAGCACGAACCCGCCCCAGCTCATCATGTCGAGCGCATGTTGCCCGTCGGGCGTGTTGCGGCCCGCGGCGTAGAGTCCGCCTTGCCAGAATATCCCCTTCGCCTCGCTCCAACCGTCGGTTTCGAGCACCGCCTTGATGCTGTCGGCAGCCGCGCGGTAGCCGGCATCACCGTACAGTCCGGCGGCGAGGTCGAAACACCACCACGCGTCGATATTGTGCTCGGTGCTCCACCACGGAACGACATGGCCGGGGTCGAGCACGATGCCGACGTAGCGGCCCTTTCCGCCGTTCAGCAGGCCGCGCGGATTTCGGTACGTCGACAGGAAGGCGAGGCAGTTCCTGGCGGCGTCGGTGGTCTTGCTGGCGAACCAGTCGCGGAATTCGGGCTTGTCGGCCAGCAGCAGCGCGTAGCACACCCACGCCACCGCGCCGATGCGGATGAAACCGCTGCCATGCTCGAACAGCACGGACTGGTCGTTGGCGAACGGGAAGCCGCCGTCGGGATTCTGCACGGCGAGCAGCGCATCCACCAGGGCCGCCGCCGCGGCGCGCTCGCCGAGTTGCAGGAACGCGATCAACGCGACGGCCTGGTCGTAGAGAAAGCAGGCGTCATTGAACGCGTCGTAATAGACGTCGCCTGGCATCTGGCCGGCATCCGCCGCCGGCACGTTGTACGACCGGAGCAGCCCCGAGGGCATGGTGCATTCGCCGTAGATCCGCCTGGTGTTCACGTCGACCAGGGCCACCCGGCCGATGCCCGGCGGGCGCAAGGTGACAGCCCAGGCCCCATCCTTGCTGGCCGGCACGATGCTGGTGGGAAATGACGGGACGGCGGCGGTGATGGAACGATATTCGATCCGAAGGTCGGGCCAGGCAGAAGCGATGGCCGCGTTTTCCTCGGCCCATGCCTGGCCGACGACCCGGCGGGCGCCTCCCTTCTCCTGCTCGACAAGCCTGAGCTTGATCTTGCCGCCGAAAGCGCGTGGCCTCCTGATGATGAACGGGCCCGCCGCCGCCTCTTCCAGCGCCCAGGCGTATTCGACATCAGCCTCACTGGTTACGAGAATCCTGTAGGTATAGGCAGGTTCGGCGATGAAGGCAGCCAGGGTGCCGGCAATGAGGGAGTCTTCGCCGGCCACGCGAAGCGTGACGTCCGTGAAGAGCGGCTTGGCCTGCGTGTAGGCGGTGAGGTCGTATTCCCTCACATCACCGGGACGCTCCGCTTCCAGCCATGGATGGCCGATCAAGATCCTGTTGGTGTCGGCCAGGGCATCGGTCGCGGTGGCATAGCTGATGAGCTGAAACGACCACTTGCCGGCAGGAGGAGCCGCCATCGACGTCGCGAACGTCGCGTTGCCCTGCACACGGGCGATGAACTGCGTCACGCCGCCGACGCTGCCCGCCACGAAGAAGCTTCCCCAGTTCTTCCCGCCATCGGCAAAGAGCGATCCCGGGTCGGGCACGGATTGGCCCGGTCGTTCGCTGTCTTCGAGCAGCCGGACGCCCACCGCGCCGTACATGCTGATGAACGGCGCATCGACGCTACCGCAGAAGGTCACCGGCCTTCCCGCAACGATCGGGAAATACAGCGGACCCTTGATCAGGATTGGCGTGTAAGGCAGCGCACTCCGAGCGGTCGGCAAGGTGTAGGTGCCTGTCCAGGTTCCGGTCGACTTTCTGCCCACGGCGGGATCGGCGGGAACAAGCGATGATGACCTGTGCGGCGCCCTGGTCTTTGCCTGCCCGAGGAGAAAGCTCTTCGCCCGGTCGACGCTGTCCTGCAACGCCGTTTGCTGGTCGGCAAGCGACAGCAGGGAAGCGCCGGGCTTCATGGGATCAGCGGGAATGCACAAGCCTCGCAGCGAAGATAATGGTGTCGTCAAGCAACCCTATCACAAAACGCGGCCTTGCACGCCGTCGGATCGACCCGCTCCGCCTGTCGTGTTAGGCAGTTGAAGGCGGCAAGAGGAAGCAACCCTCGCTTCAGGATGAGAGTGCGCTCGAGATGACGGACCAGGTGAGATGACGGACGCGCTCGTCATACTTTGTGTTTTGTTCGCCGCATTGGGAATGATCCCGACGCTTTCGTCTTTTGCGCAGTTCCTGATCATCGGTTGGCACGGTGTGCGTAACAACTATGCCGCCTGCCGCGACTACACGCCCCGGGTCGCCTTCGTCCTGCCGGCCTGGAACGAGGCGGACGTCATCGGTTCCAGCATCGACTCGCTGATGAGTCTTTCCTACCCGCCGGGCGCGTGGCGAATTTACGTCGTCGACGACGCCAGCACCGATCACACGCCCGCCGTCATGCGCGAGAAGATGGCGCAGTATCCCGGCTCGGTGTTCCATCTGCGCCGCGAGGTCGGCGGTCAAGGCAAGGCGCACACGCTCAACCATGGCCTGAAGACCATCCTCGCCGAGGACTGGGCCGAAGCCGTCATGATCATGGATGCCGACGTCCTCTTCGAGCCGCTGACCTTGCGGCGGATGGCGCGTCACCTGGCCGACCCGACGGTGGGTGGCGTCACGGCCTACGTGAAGGAAGGGAGTCAGCCGAGCAATCTGCTGACGCGTTTCATCGCGTTCGAATACATCACGGCCCAGGCAGCGGCACGGCGCGCCCAAAATGTCATGGGCGTGCTCGCCTGCATGGCCGGCGGCGCCCAGCTGCACAGCCGCGCAAATCTGATCGCGATCGGCGGCGCGATCGACACCAGCACGCTCGCGGAAGACACCTATACGACCTTCAAGACACAATTGAGCGGTCGCCGCGTCGTGTTCGACGGCAATGCCGTCGTCTGGGCCGAGGAACCCGACAGCGTCACCGCCCTGTGGAAGCAGCGCTTACGTTGGGGCCGAGGCAATCTGCAATTGTCGGCGGCGTTCCGGAACCTGTGGTTCCGGCCAGGCCGACATGGACGGCTGGGCAGCGTTGCTTTCGGCGTCCTGTGGTTCGCCGTAGCGCTCATGCCGGTTTTCATGATCATGAGCTCGATAGGCGTGATCGGCCTCTACTTCCTGCGTCCACCCTGGGCATGGATCGCCTTCACCATCCTCTGGAGCGCGACTTTCGTCGCCTACCTGTTCGAAACCCTTTTCTCATTTGCCATCGATCCAGCGACCGGCAGGCGAACCTGGTTCGAGGGACTGGCATTTCCCGGCGTGATATCGGTCTGCATCATGCTGATTGCTGTTTCGCGCCTTCCCCTTCTTTCCGGTACAGCGGACTGGATCGAGGCCGGTCACTGGTCATGGCGCGACATTCCGGTTCAGCTCATTCTCGCCTGGACCGGCATCTCCACCGTTGCCGCGTGGCTCGTCTATCGCCTGGAGGGGGTGGGCGCGCCAAAGTGGCTGCGCAACATCTTCCTGGTCCTCGTCGGCTATGGTCCACTGGTGTGCGCCGTCGCCTTCGCTGCCATCATCGCCGAGTTCAGAAAAACGGACCTGCGATGGGACAAGACGATCAAGTCGGGAAAGGCGAGAATCCTGAAATGACGCCGGCCGACAACGAATTCCGCAAGCTGCTGGATGAGGATATCGCGACGGAAGCCCGCCTGCTCTGGAGCGAGATCGCCATTCTCGCCTTCGTCACCCTCCTGGTGTGCAGCTACCTGATCGTCATCGACTGACGCAGCTCATCGCTTCACCGCTCAATTCGATGATCTCGCAATTGGCGATGGGATTGGCCGTTTCCACTGTCCGGTAGCGCGTCATCCACTCAGGGGTCGCGACAAAGCCTGCAGCCAGGGCAATCGTGTAGGCGCGAAAGAATTGCCCATGTCCCACGGCCACGACGTAGCCGCTGTCGAGTCCGAGCAGGCGCTCGTGAAAGTCGCGAAGCCTTCCCAGAAAGCTGCGGAAGGATTCAGAAGCGGCGCCGTCGACATAGTCCGGATCACACCGCTGCCAATAGGCGTCGATCATCGGCCGGCGCAACGCGGCCGTCGTGCCGCGACACCGGTCGGGACTGAGATAGGTTAACTCCTGAATGGGCCAGGACTCGCAGCGTGTCGCCGGCCAGCGCGCCAGGATTGGGGCGGCGGTCGCCCGTGCCCGCAGGAAGGGCGACACGATCAGCAGATCCGGCGGGCGGTCGACACGGCGCGCAACGGCAACCGCCTGCTCCGATCCCAGCTCGGTCAGGGGCACGTCGTCCTGGCCTACGGTCGGCAGGCCGGCATTGGTGGCACTTTGACCGTGCCGGATGAGCCACGTCACTGCAGGCGGCAGAGGTTCCTCCACTCCTGCGGATCGCAGTAATGCTCGGTCCAGTAACGGACGACCATGATTTCCTTGAAGGGCATCAGCCCGTCCGGCAGCTTCCTGCCGGCGACCTCGTCGACCATGAGCTTCGGCATGTCGACGCCGGCCGCGATGGTCAATGGCAAGGTGCCGGGAAAGCGCGGATTGACCTCGAGCAGCTTGAAGACGCCGTCGGCGGCCCGCTTGACCTGCACATTGGCGACATAGCGCACGCCGATTGCCCGGGCGACGCGCACGGCGGCGTCGATGACCTCCGGTGAATCGACCGTGCGGGCGGTGATGGCGACGCCCGAATCGGTCTTCATGCGCTCGCGCGGCACCGCGGCTACGACCTCGCCGTCGCCGCGCACATAGACGTCGACGGAATATTCCTCGCCCGGCAGGTACTCCTGCACCAGATAGGATCCGTCTTTCGGCAGAGCCTCGAGATCCTCACACCGGGTGATCTTCGCCGCACCGCGCGAGCCGGCGCCCAGCCGCGGTTTGACGAAACGCGGAAACGACGTCATGCGGTCGGCGACGTCCTGCGTCAGAGGCTCGTAATCGGGCACGGGCGCTATGCCCTGCATCTGGCCCAGCAACACATGCTTGTCGCGGCAGGCGCGCAGGCACTCGAGGGGGCAAATCGGCAGGGCGATCCCAAGCGCCTCGAAGTCGCCGCGGGCGAGGGCCAGCGGCACGAGTTCCGAGTCGACCGTCGGCAGCAGAAGTTCGATCCGGCGGGCCTTGCAAGCCTCGAGCAGGAACGGCACGAACTTTGGATCATCGCCACGCGGCACGAGCAGCCGCCGGTCTTCGGCGACGAGATAGAGGCCCGCCGCACAAGAGTCCATATCGGCCATATGGATCTCGTGCTCAGCCGACAGGCTCTTCCAGACGCTGATGGCCGACGGACCGCCCGCCCCCGTCATGAGAATGCGCATTGCTTGTGATCCTGCTTCCGTCGCGATCAATCAGCTGCCGGCGGCGCCTTCGGCCGAGTATTCGCTGCCGATGTCGGGTGTCATCTCGCCGTCGCGCTGGCGGACGATCCTCATCGGCTCCGCCATCACGTGCCCAGCATACCGCCCCCAATAGCGCGCCGTCGCCAGGATGACGTCGTCCTGAAGCATGGCACTGCGCTCGACCTGGCTCTTGTAAGCGCCGATGGCATCCAGTTTTGCCTTGATGAAGTCCGTTATGTCGACGAATCGATTGGGGCTGAATTCCACGGTCGAGGAAGGTGATTGATAGCAGTAGACGTTGGGCACACCGCGTGCGGCAACCATGCTCGCCGTGTGAACTGCGCGATGATCCTGATGCGTGTCCTCCAGGGAATGGGTGTAGACATGCGTCGGCCGCAGCTCGCGGATGGCCGCCTGGATGATATCGATCGTCTCGGTGCTTTCGGAGATATGGGCATCACGCAAATTGCCGAACTCGAGCTTCGCACCCAGAAGCTCGGCCGCCCGCCGGGCTTCCGTCGCGCGAACATTGACGTCGCCGCCGGACGCGCCGAGGCTGAGCGTCAGGATGTGCAGCAGATCCCCCCGGGACTGATGCTTTGCCAACGCGCCGCCGCAACCGAGCTCGACGTCGTCCGGATGTGCGCCGATGGCCAGCACGCGCTTCTGCTGCCGTTGACGGCGGCTGCGGGCCTCTTCGGCCAGAAGCAGCGCCTGCTTCATGAATTGCGCCGGGCTCACAGGCTTGAACATCAGGCCATCGATCCGGCTTTGCACGGCCAGCCGCAGGAACTCCGGGCTCTGGTTGCCGGTAACAACCATGACGGCCAGCCACCGGTTGTGAGCTTTCGTATGCTTCAGAAATTCGAAGTCCTCCGGCGACGCCGGGTCAACGACGACGAGATCCCGCTCCTCCTCGTCGATCATCCGCGCCGCGGTGACCGTATCGGCAGCATAGGCCAGCCGCGCTTTCGCGCCGGTTTCCGATCGGTCCGCCCTGAGGGAAACGCCGGACGCGTCACGGTCGACCACCAATATGTTCGGCAGCTCGTTGACCGGTGCCTTGACTACGCGAAGGCGCCGCTTGTTCCGTCCAGCAGTCTTCATGGTCAGGGTCTTCCCGCGGCTACCAGTTGAAACGAAGGCCGACCGTCGCGCGCGTGTCGGCATTGATGGAGTTGTGCGCGGCGGCAACCTGCACGGCAATCCGGTCCGTGATCGGCACGATCGCCCGCGCGTGCAGATCGACGTTGTCGAACAGCGGGCTGTACCCGACTCCGGCGACGACCAGGGCGTTGGCCGGGCCATGGTAAACGACGTCGAAGACCCAACTGTATATGTTCTGATAGTTGTTGAAGATCTGCTGCGCCGCGTTGAAGCCGCTCGCGGTCACCTCCCAGGAATCGGAAAGCGCCACCGCCAGTCCGGTCCTGACCAGGCGGCCGTTCCATTGCGGGCCGCCCACGGCCTGGCGATAGCTGCCGAACCATCTCAGATAATCCGTCACATAGATGCCGGCGCTTCCCTCGATCCAATACTCGTCGGGAAGCCCTGTATGGGCGCGGAAATCGTAAGTGACTGACAGATTGTACTGAAAGGGCACCAACCGGTAGTAGCCGATACGGATATCGTCGGAAGGCAGCACGGCTACGCCGGCGAAGGTCAGCGTCTGCAGCTCGTTCGTGTAATGAAATTCGCCCAGCTCCAGCGTGTCGACCGCGGTGATGCCGATCAGTCCGGTGGCGCCGGCGCCCCACGACGTGCCCATGTTGGTCGAGACGAACGCGCCATTGACGTCAAGGACGTATCGGTAGACCTCCTCGAGCTTGGACAGGCCGACCTGTGCTTCGCTGTTTTGTGGATCCAGAGCCAGCACGCCCTGGAAAGCGGCGCGCGCCTGTTCGCGGTTTCTGTTGGCAAGCGTCAGCCAGGCAAGCCCGTTCAGGGCCTCGAGATCCTGCGGATTGCTCTTGAGGAGCTGCTCGTAGATCCCGCGGGCCTTGTCGAGCCGATACTGTCCGCGCGCGACCCGCGCTGCGCCCAGCAACGCCGGCCGGGACGCCGGGTCCTTGGCCAGGATATCCTCGTAAATCCGGGCGGCCTGCCGCCCATGATCACGTTCGAGCGTGAAGGCAAGTTCCAGTGCGGGATTGAGCTCGTTCGGCGCGATCTCATGCGACCTCTGCAGCAACTGGATGGCCCGATCAAAGTCGCCGGCCTCACGCGCCATGACGCCCTGGAACATGAAAATACGATAGTCGGTCGCGCCGTTCTTCAAGCACACCGACAGCAGCTCTTGAACCGTCGCAACCGGGCGCGGCTGTTGACCAAAAAGGCGCTGAGCTTCCTCGATCTCGCAGGCTTGTTGGGCATTTGCAGCCGACGCAAGCACAACCGAAAAAGCAGGCAGCAAAATGACACTGATCCTGAGAATCAGCATTAACCCACGCCCCAACTCCAAAGCCTTCTTCCCACAGGAAGGACCGGATCCGATTCGGTCTCGTTTCAGGCGAACGGCTATCACAGATCACCTCTAGCCAAGTAACCGCAACAATCATGCAAACAGTTTCGCAGCACTGTAGTTCGCAGGCCAAAGGCCGCACCCGATCGGGGCATGCAGCTTAGTCATAGGCTTCCTACACACCCCGGTCAGTTCCCTCGGGATCACTTCTTGACGACGAGCTCGACGCGGCAGCCGTCGGGGTCACTGACGAATAGCGATGTTCCGTCCCGCCGCTGCACGGGTCCCTTGGCGATCTCCACGCCGGCCTGACGGAGCGCGCCCACGAGGTCGTCGATCGTGGCGCTTTCGACCTCCAGACAGAAATGGTCGAGGCCGGCTACGTTGCCGTCGAGGTGGACCGGCGCGAAAGCTGGATCGGAGAACATGTTGATTTCCTGGTCTCCGACTTTGAGGACCGCCGAGGCGAGGCCGCCAGCGCCCCTTACCGTCCGGCGCAGCAGCTCGAGCCCCAGGACCTCGCAATAGAAGCGCAAGCTCCGGTCCATGTCCGTCACCGTGAGCCCGACATGATCGAGTGCCTTGAGTCGCAGAATGTGCACCTCCTGGCGCACGTCGCCGTGATACCCTGCCGGTGCTATCATCGATGGTCCATCTCAGCCAGAATAGAGGCGGCGCGTGATCATCGCCACGACCGAGACTATCGCAGGACATCGCGTGGTGACCACCCTTGGCCAGGTATTCGGCGTGGTCGTCCGCAGCCGGGGCATCGGCGGCAACATCATGGCCGGGCTTCGCTCCATCGTCGGCGGCGAAATCCATGAATACACCCAGCTTCTCGAGGAGGCGCGGCGTCACGCGGTCGACCGGCTTGTCGCCAATGCCACCACCATGGGAGCCAACGCGGTCATCATGATGCGCTTCGATTCCGCCGAGATCGGCCAGACGATGAGCGAGATCGTGGCCTATGGAACGGCCGTCGTCATGGAGCCGGTGCGCGCCTGACATCCTGCGCCTTGCCGTACTGGTGATGGGCATCGCGCTGCTGACGGCAGGCGTTATCGCCATCGGTTACGGCGTGCCCGGGCTGTCGTTATGGCTTCTGGTGGTGGGCGGTGTCATCACGGCCGGTACCGTGTTCGAGCGCGTGCTCTACAAGCTGTTGCTCGGCAAGAAGCCCGGCCCCGGGTGGGTCAAGACGACCGAACGCTTCGTCGATCCGGATAGCGGCAGGACGGTCGACGTCTTCTATGAACCGTCTTCAGGCGAGCGACAGTACGTTTCGCAAGATCCGAAGACTGCCGACAAGTCGAGATGAATTCATAGTCGACGCCTTCAGGCGGCGCGGAGCCAGATCGCCGTATCGTGAAAGGCGGCGCCGCCGTTGGGGGGAACCGGATCGGCGCCGATCAGGACATTGATGCCGACCCGCTCCGGATAGGCATCGCTCGGCCAGTTGCCCTCGACGATGACGACGCCTGGTCGCGCCGTGCGCGCGGGCCGGGCGCGCAGCTTCACCTCGCCGCGCCCATTGCCGAGCCGCACCAGAGTGCCTTCTGACAGGCCCAGCCGGGCCGCGTCGTCCTCGTGGATCAGCGCCCGCGGCTCGCCCTCGCGGGCGATCGATCCCGGCGTCTCGGTGAAGGTGGTGTTGAGGAAGCCGCGCGCCGGCGGCACGACGAGGCGGAACGGCAGGTCCTCGGTTTCGCGCTCGTAGTTCTCGAGATGATCGGGCAGCGCCTTCATCCCGGCATGGTACGGCCCGACGGCCGCCCAGTCCGGCTTGAAATGGAAGCGACCGTCGGCCGAGGGGAAGCCGTCGAGGAAATGCGACGCCTCGAAACTGTCGGCGCAATCCACCCAGCCGCGCGCCGCCGTTTCTTCCCAGGTTCCCTTGCCCGACGCGCGCAGGGTTGCGTCGAGCAGCTCCACGGCGCTCATCCGGAAGCTCGGCTGCGGGGCGCCCAGCCGTTGCGCGAGCTGGCAGATCAGCTCGTGATTGGTGCGGCACTCCTCGTAGCGATCGAGCACGCTCGGCCCGACCGTCAAATGAGTGTGGCCGAGGCCGTAATAGATGTCGTCGTATTCGAGGAACATCGCGGCCGGCAGGAGGATATCGGCATACTTCGCCGTCGCCGTCATGAACTGCTCGTGCACGCAGAGGAAGAGATCGTCGCGGCCCAACCCACGCGCCACGGAAGCGCTGTCGGGCGCGACGTTCGCCGAGTTGGCGTTCTGCATCAGCATCGCCGTCACCGGCGGGCCGCCGGCCAGCGCGTCGGGATCGCCGCACAGGACCGGCCCGATGCGCGACTGGTCGAGCACCCGCGTCGCCGGGTTCATGAGGTCGAGCCCGTGCGCCAAGGTGGTATCGAGCCGCCAGTTGTCGAGATTGAGGAAGAACGCACCGCCGCCCCGATGCTGCCAGGCGCCGGTGATCGACGGCAGGCAGGTCACGGCATGCATCGCCGCCGAGCCGTTGCGCGAGCGCGTGAAGCCGAAGCCCACGCGCAGGAAGCTGCGCTGGGTGGCGCCGTAAAGCCGCGCGAAGCCCTCGATCTCGGCGACGGGCAGCCCCGTGATGGCGGAGGCCCATTGCGGCGTCTTGCCGGCAAGATGGGCCTCGATCTCGGCACCGAAATCGGTGTAGCGCGCCAGGTAGTCGCGGTCGGCGAACCCCTCCTTCAGCAGCAGATGCATCATGGCCAGAGCCAGCGCGCCGTCGGTGCCGGGCCGCAGCACCAGGCCGATATCGGCCGCCTCGACGGTGGGCGTGCGATAGACGTCGACGACCACCAGCTTGGCGCCGCGCTGCTTTCGGGCCTTGGCGATGTGGGTCATGGCGTTGACCTGCGTCGAGACGGGATTGCCGCCCCACACGACGATAAGGTCGGACTCGGCCATCTCGCGCGGGTCGGGTCCCGTCAGTCTGCCGACGCCGGCGCGCCAGCCCGATTCGGCAGGCGTCACGCAGATCGTGGTCTTTTGGCGCGAATAACCGAAGGCGTGGCGCAGACGGTCGATGCCCCAGCGCTGCACGATCCCCATCGTGCCGCCGGAATGATAGGGCCATACCGATTCAGCTCCATGGGCCTGCGTCGCGCGACTTAACGCCTCGGCCACTTCGTCCAGGGCGGCATCCCACGAGATCGGACGGAACGCGCCCTGCCCCTTCTCGCCCGTCCGCTGCAGCGGCTGCTTGAGCCGGTCGGGATGGTGCACGCGCTCGGCATAACGCGCGACCTTGGCGCAGACCACCCCATCGGTGTAGCTGTTCGCGGCGGCGCCACGGATACGGCCGATGCGCGTCGACGAAAGGCGCTCGACTTCCAGGCAACAGGCGCTGGGGCAATCGTGCGGACAGGCCGACTTTCGGAATTCCTTGCCCATCGCTTCCACTCACCGGTCCTCTGTCTTTTCCCTGTTCACTGTGCACCATTGCCGAAATGCAGGCCAGCCGACACTCCCGCGCCGCGAGGCAAATTCCGCACCCGCGGGGGGAATAGCGGCGAGTTCGGATCACGCTCCGGCACAGATCGTGCTGACGACACCGCATGACATCGAGTGCGTTGGAAACGGGCGGGTTGGTGGCAAAAGGGGCACCCTTTCCGCGCTCGGCCGTCGGCCTGGCCCTGCTTCTGCCGGCGCTGGTTTTTCTGGTCGTCTTTCTCGTCCTGCCGTCCCTGATCCTGCTGGGCTACAGCGCGCTCACCCAGTCCCAGGGCGGCGATATCAGCCTGCCGCTGACGTTCGCCAGCTATGAGCGGCTGATCTTCAGCGCCGCCTATCGGCGTGTCGTCATTCTCACGCTTCGTGTCGCCTTCTTCACGTCGTTGTTCACCTCATTGCTCGCCTATCCCGCGGCGATGGTCATCGCCTACGGAAAACCAGTCTTCAGCAGGATCACGATGATCCTCGTCGTTGCACCGCTGGTGGTGAGCGTGATCGTGCGGACCTACGGCTGGCAACTGTTGCTCGGCAACAGCCCCACCGGCGGTCTCAACTGGCTGTTGCATGCGCTCGGCGCGGGGCCGACGCCGGTTCGTGTCATGTACTCGGAATGGGCGGTGGTGATCGCCTCGGTCCATGTCTTTCTGCCGCTGATGGTCCTGCCTCTTTCGGCGTCGCTCGGCCGTATAAATCCGTCCCTCAACGAGGCGGCCCGCATGCTGGGCGCGCCCGCATGGCGGGCGTTCCTGCGGGTGACGCTGCCGCTCAGCATGCCGGGCCTTGTGGCCGGCCTGACCATCGTGTTCTCGCTGACCGCCGGATCCTATGTGACGCCGCAGATGGTGGGCGGCACGCGCGGGCTGATGCTGGGCGTTCTTCTCGAGCAGCAGATCAACACCGCCTTCGATTGGCCGATGGCCGCCGCGATCGCTGCCGTGATGGTGACCATCGCGCTGGTGGCCAATGTCGGCGTCGGATGGCTCTCCGAACGCCATGCCGCCGCCCGCTTGCGGCGATCGGGAGCGCGCTGATGGCGGCGCGGCTCTCCGGCGGCGGCGGATTCGCCGTCTACCTGCTGGCGGCGGCCGTCCTTGTTTTCGTGCTGGCGCCGCTCGTCGTCGTCGTGGCGCTGTCCTTCTCGACGGCCAACCTCGCGATCTTTCCGCCGGTCGGCTTCACCACTGCCTGGTACGAGGACGTGATCGCCAACGAAGACTTCCGCAACGCCTTCCTGGTGAGCGTCACGCTGGCCCTCGCGTCCACGTTCGCCTCGTTTGTCCTCGGCGTGCCTGCCGCCTATGCGCTGAACAGGTGGGGCGTGCCGGGCGCGCGGGTGGTCGAGGCGGTGCTGCTGTCGCCGTTCATCCTGCCGGTCCTGATCATCGGCCTCGCGCTGCTGCAGTTCATGGCGATGATGAGGATGCGCGATGCCGCGACGAACCTCTTCATCGGCCATGTGCTGGTGACGCTGCCTTATCTGGTACGCACCGTGACGGCGAGTCTGAAGCAGGTTGATCGTTCGCTCGAGGAAGCGGCGCTGACACTCGGGGCGCCGCCCTGGCGGGTGTTCACGAAGGTCACCGTGCCCCAGATCGTGCCGGGCATTGCCGCCGGCTGCCTGTTCTCCTTCATGGTCTCGTTCGACGAATTCCCGATCTCCTTCTGGCTCGCCAACGCGGAGACCATGCCGCTGCCCATCTTTCTTCAAAACAGCATGACGAAGATCTTCGATCCGTCGATCGCGGCAATGGCGAGCCTGATGATCCTGACCGGCATTCTGGCGGTGATCGGACTCGAGAAGCTGGTCGGCCTGCGACGGGCAATGAGCATCTGAGATCGCAAGCAATTGGTTGAGAGGAGTAACCGACATGACTGATCCGACGAAGACGAAGCAAGTGTTGTCGACGGGCCGCCGCAGACTGATCGCAGCGGCCGGTCTTGCAAGCCCCATGTTCTTCGTTCGCAATGGCTGGGCTGCCGGCAAATCGATGTATGTCGGCACCTATACCGGCGTGCAAGGCGAGTATATGCGGCGCCAGGTCATTCCGAAATTCGAGTCCAACCTCGCCTGCAAGATATTCCAGACGGAGAACGTCACGCTCGGCAACATCGGGATCATGCGGACGCAGAAGGCGAACCCGAACTACTCCGTCATGATGATGGACGATGTCGGCGTACCGATCGCCAAGGGCGAAGGGCTGATCGACAGGCTGCCGAAGGACAAGATCCCGAACCTGGCCAAGGTCTTTCCGAGCTTTGTCTACAACGATGGCTATGGTGCGGCCTTCGCCATCTCGACGGTGTCGCCGTGGTACAACAAGAACCTTGCCAAGCCGATCGAGAGCTTCGCCGACCTGTGGAGCGAGCGGTTTCGCGGCCGCTTCATGTTGATAACACCCAAGCAGACGCAGTCCGTCCAGCTTTTGGCGGTCGCGGCGTCGATGGTCACCGGCAAGCCTATCCTCGAGGCCCAGTACGAGCTCGACAAGGGCTGGCCGAAAATGATGGAGCTCAAGCCCAACGTGCAGACGATCTATGACAATTTCGGCACCGCCGTCCTTCAGGTCGTGCAGGGCCAGGCCGATGTCGGCGGTCCCGACTTCTCGAAGAACATCCTTCCCTATGTCCAGAAGGGAACGCCGATCGTGCAAAGCCGGCCGTCGGAGGGTTCGTTCGCGGGCGTGAATTGCCTCACGCTCGTCAAGGGAGCGCCAGAACCGGACTTGGGTGCGGCCTTCATCGATTGGGTCCTCTCGCCCGCGGTGCAGAAGGGCATGGCCGAATACACGGTCGCGGCGCCGTCCGTGAGCGGCATCGAACTCGACACCAAGATCGCTCCGCTCGTCGCCTATCCGGAGTCGCGCATGCGCGAGATGAAGCTCTACGTGTTGGACTGGGAGCGCATCAACCCGCAGCGCAGCGCCATCCTGGACAAGTTCAACCAGGTCTTCGGAAGCTGACAGTGGCGGCAGCCAAGGCGTCCGATCTTGCCCTCTCGGGCCTGACCAAGGTCTTCGGCACCACTGCCGCCGTCGATCGCGTCACCTTGCGCATCGCCGCCGGCGAAATGGTGGCGCTGCTGGGCCCGAGCGGCTGCGGCAAGACGACGACCCTGCGGATGGTCGCCGGCCTGATCGAGCCGACGGAGGGCGATGTGCTGATCGGCGGCGTCAGGGTCAACCGGACTCCGGTCCATCACCGCAATATCGGCATACTGTTCCAGAACTACGCGCTGTTCCCGCATCTGTCCGTAGTCGAGAATGTGGCGTTCGGATTGCAGATGCGCGGCCTGGGCAAATCCGCGATAAGGCCGAAGGTCGACGCAGCGCTGGCGCTCGTCCAACTCAGCGCCTTCGCCGACCGGCTGCCGGCGGCCCTGTCGGGCGGCCAGCAGCAGCGGGTGGCTCTGGCGCGCGCGATCGTGATCGAGCCGTCTCTTCTTCTTCTCGATGAGCCGCTGGGGGCCCTCGACCGCAATCTGCGCGACAGCATGCAGGTCGAAATCCGCCAGATCCAGAAGCGGCTCGGCATCACAGCCGTGATGGTGACCCACGATCAGGAGGAGGCCCTGACGATGGCCGACCGGGTCGTGATCATGCGCGACGGCAGGCTGGAGCAGGTGGGAACGCCCGAGGAGATCTATAGCCGGCCGACGTCGCGCTTCGTCGCAAGCTTCATCGGCGCCTGCAATTTCCTGCGCGGCTCCGTCACCGGGCAGGCTGCCGACAAGCTGCACGTCCAACTCGGCTCGGGTGGACGAGCCGTCGTGCCCTCATCGCAGGATGCTCGGAAAGACGTACTCATCTCCGTTCGTCCCGAGGCGGTCGAGCTGAATGACCTCGAGGCCGGCGCAACCGCTACGGAAAGCGGCACGCCCGCCACCGTGCAGCAGGTCGTCTATCGCGGTCAGGCCACACATGTGCACATGGCGCTCGACGACGGCGCGCCTTTCCTCGCCTTCGTGCCCAATCGGCAAGCAATGCCGGCGCGTTCCGCCTTCTCGGTCGGTGACAGGGTATGGGCGTCATGGTCGCCCGAGAGCAACTGGGCGGTTGCCGACGCTTAGAGGCCGCAATCGGGCTACTTGGTCAATGATAGAGCAGCGATTTCCCAATTGTAGGCGCGCAAAGCTCCCAACGCCAATTCGCCCGTAGTTGCACGTTTTTATGGATTCGCCGTCCAGTTGTACGATGCGTTTAGGGCATTACTGCGGTAGGGACGCGTATCGCGCGGGTCGCCCATTGACCAGTTTCCTTGTGCTACGTAGTCTTCCATGGGCAAACAAGCGTTGATTCTCTCGGGCTGGGCACGGTGATCGATCGCTCCGCTTGGGCGATACGATTTACCCTTGGCGAAACTCGACAGGAGAATCCGTTATGGCGACTAGAGCAGCGACGAAGAAGGCGGCCAAGAAGAAGGTGGCCAAGAAGTCACCCCCAAAGACAGGCGTGATCAGCTTTCAGGCAGCGAAAGGTCTTAGTCCAAAACAGATCAAGGTGTTCAATTTGAAAAAAGGCCGGAAGGATCTGACGGTGGATGAGCTTGTGGAAATACTCAAAGAGGCTTCGCGGTCAAAAGTCGGGTACGTTGTCCTAAATGCCCCTTTCAAGCTAAGCCAGGCTTCCAAATCTTTTCGGCAATCAACCTGACTAGCGCGCGTATCGGAATACGTGATGAACGTCGTGGCCAGGATGATCACTCGAGCACTCCAGGACCACGGCGTTCAAGAGCTACCGATCTATCGACGAATCCTGACACTATCCTGCAACGAGTTGCCGCCCCCATTCGGAAGAAGGGAATATGGCGAACTCTTCAGAGCGAGTGCCGCCGATCCGCATTGGATGGCGTTGTCACTTGCAACAAATTCACAAAGTGAAGGGGACGGCTCGCAACATCTATGGGACCTAGCCGCCTCGACTCGAGATACTGATATCGCGCGCCAGATTCAGTACCATGCTATCGACGAGTCGCGTCACTCGCGCACCTACGTGAAGCTACTGGAGCTCATTTTTTCGGTCGATGAGACTTTGGCGACGCAATTGCGCCAATTGTCGCCAAACTATACCAAGGCGACCCCGCTTATCGCGAGAAAAGGGTCTCCTTTTGCCCACCCTGTTACCGTCGACGAACTGATACAGATGAACCTCGCTGAAATACGCACGCGTATTCATCAGCTTCTGCAGCGGCCGGTTCTTTTGGCCTATTGCAGGCCGGACCAGCGTGCCCAAGTGCGGCGTATTCTCGATTCGCTGCTGTTCGACGAAACGCGGCACATTGCCTATACCGCGTGCTTGATCGAACGTGCCGCAGAGGAGTCGGGCGTCGCTGAGGTCATCGATTTGATGCGCGAGCGCGTCAGGGATTTCAACGAAATTACCGACGACGAGATAGCCCGCAGATCACTCAACCCCGTCTAGGGCCATGCAACTGGCGGAGGTTCGACGATGGGCCCGCGGGCGTCGAATCCCGGTGCCCGAGTTCCGACGTGCCTACGATGGCGCCCTCTTGCATGCCATTACTCGTTTGCTGCAGGCGATTTATCGAGAAAGTCGGGTCACAAGACTGTCGCAGGATAATCGGGGCCAATGGCACCTCGATGTCGGTCGAAAGTTCATACTGCGGGCCCCGGTAAGCGGGCCTCTTCCATTTCGCCGACTTGAAACAATCGGCAGTCCGTGGCTCCGCAACACAAGAACGCGACGTCGCGTACGCACCACAGGTGCGTTTCTCAATGCACTAAGCCGTTGTTTGGCGGGCACGGAATACGACAGCGTGCTCCCCGCTTTGCGAGCTGATTTCGAGAATAGCGTCGCAAACGTCGTCCTGAACCGGCTGATCGGCGGCTCGCTCGGTCCCAAAGCACGAGCGATCGAGCCCGCTTATCAGGGGCATCAGTATTATCCCTTTCCTGCTCTGAGGATTGGTCCGGACTTGTCTCAAGTCCTTGAATGTTCGCACCTTTGTCGCGAACCAGTTCGGTTGCCTTTGCTTCGGATCGGCAGCTGCCGCCTGATCTCCTGCGTGTTTGATAGCTATGAGGCATGCTTGCGCTCATGGTCCGGACTGGAAACGCCATCACGCTCCGCCGCCCTCATGCCGCTGCATCCGTGGCAGGTTCAATTGTCGCCTCTGGTTCGCGAGCTGTCTGCGCGGAAACTGGTTACGGTTTCGCGGCGCACGCTCGAGGCAATCCCCCTGGCATCGCAGCGGACGTGCCGGATTGTGCGGACAGGCTTTGATCTCAAGCTGTCTATCGATGCGACCCTGACCGGCGAACGGAGGCTGCTACATCAGCTTAACTGTGAAAATGCGCCGATAGTGTCGGTACTCGCGAAGCAGTTCCTGGATGAAAAGGGGAAGGCTCAGCTGGATTTCCAGGAAGATCTTGCTTCGATCTGTCATGCGGAGCCAGCAATAGCGCCCCACCTGAGTGCAATAGTCCGGGCGCCGGTACGAACGCTTCCGGGCGAGATGGTCATACCGGCAATCAATCTCTGGTCGGGAAACCAGGAGTTCCGAACGTTGTTGCGGTCGGGGGACCGTGCGCATGCCGAAGAGTTCTTCCAGCACTACTGCCGGGCCCTGATGAAAGGGCCCGTGGAGTTCTGGTCGCAATGGGGGATGGGTTTCGAACCCCATCTGCAAAATGTGTATGTCGCGATTCGCAACGGTTTCCCCAGCCGTATCATTCTCCGGGACCTCGACGCCTCCATTTTGGATCCTCGACGAATTCGGCCTACATTGCGCAAACTAGGGCTGGACCTGCCCAAGGAAACTTGGGCGGTCATGCCGGCTTTCGAGACTGGCGGCAAGCGACTCGTTCAGGCGATGTTGTTCGGCCACCTGGGGGAAGTTATGTGGTGCCTGACGCAAGGTGGACATAGCGAAACAGGAAGGCTTGCCTCCATCGTCGAGGATACGTGGAGCGAGCTGGCGGCTCACGCACCTTCGGCGTCAGCGCGCAGATCCGTGAACAGACTACGCAGCTGGTCGAACGCCGTGAAAGCCACGCTGCGAACGAGGTTGCACCGCACGACCACGCTGGAATTCGTCAGGGAATAAGCAGCATGCAGTGTTCCCGCTGTCAGCACGATACGCCCCCCGGGGCGAAGTTTTGCGGGGCATGCGGAGCACGCCTGGAAACCATTAGCTGTCCCGCCTGCAGCACCACGAATGTGCTCGCCAACAAGTACTGTTACGGATGCGGACGGCCGCTACCAAATACTTCGCCCCAAGCGCTTTTTGTCGTCTCGGGACGTTCCTCTTTGAGGCTTCTCCCCGAGGCGACGCTCACCTCCAAGGGCGCTCTGGAGGGGGAACGGAAGAACATTACGGTTCTGTTCGCCGATCTGAAAGGCTCGATGGAGCTTGTCGCCGATCGTGACCCAGAGGAAGCGCGCAAGATACTCGAACCCGTTCTGGAACGTATGATGGAGTCGGTTGATCGCTATGAAGGCACCATCAGCCAGGTCAACGGCGATGGAATTATGGCACTTTTCGGCGCGCCCCTCGCCCAAGAGGACCATGGCATACGCGCCTGCTACGCCGCGCTGAGGATGCAAGAGGCGGTAAAGAACTACGCGTCGGAAGCACAACGCGTACTCGGAATCCCAATTCAGATCAGAGTGGGATTGAATTCCGGCGACGTCGTGGTCTGCATGATCGGCGACGATCAGCGCATGGGCTATACCGCCGTCGGAGAAAATGTCCATTTGGCGGCGCGGATGGAGCAGGCAGCGATGCCAGGATCAATCCTGATCACAAGCTCCACGCTTCGCCTGGCCGAGGGCTATATCCAGGCGAAGGCGCTCGGGCCGATCCATGTAAAAGGTTTGACCGAGGCGGTTGAGGCCTTTGTCCTTAGCGACGCACTTGGTGCTTACGGTCGGCTGCAGGCGGCGGCTAACCGAGGCCTGACCCAATTCGTGGGACGCAGCAACGAACTCGATCAGCTCCGTGAGGCGTGGCGACGGGCGGTGGAAGGCCACGGTCAAGTCGTTGCCGTCTTCGGAGACCCCGGAGTGGGAAAATCGCGCCTTTTTTACGAATTCGCGCGTTCCGGCTTGGCAGGTCCTCGGCTCATCCTCGAAAGCGGAACGGTCTCCTTCGCGAACCGGGCTTCGTATCTTCCGGTAGTCGGGTTGCTAAGGGCCTATTTCAAGATCCACGATCGCGACGATCATCGCATCATACGGGAGAAGGTAACTGGAAAGCTGCTCGCGTTGGATGGACAATTGGTTTCGTCTGCTACGCCGATTCTGGCGCTACTCGACGTGCCGCACAGTGACTCCACGTGGGAGAACTTGGATCCACAGCAACGAAGGCAGAGGACGCTGGACGTCGTCAAGCGACTGATCATTCGGGAGAGCCATACTCAGCCCCTCCTGGTTGTGTTCGAGGACTTGCATTGGATAGATCCGGAAACGCAGGAGGTTCTCAACAGTCTCGTCGAGAGCCTCCCGCAAGCGCGCATTCTGCTGCTCGTAAACTACCGACAGGAGTATAAGCACGATTGGGGATCCAGGACCTACTATACCCAACTACGAATCGACCCGCTCGTACCCAACCGGGCCGAGACCCTGCTCGATGCCCTTTTGGGGGAGGAAATAGCGCTCCGGCCGTTGAAGCGAATCCTGGCCGAAACGACCGGCGGCAACCCGTTTTTCCTCGAAGAAAGCGTTCGAACATACGTGGAGTTGGGCGCACTCGTCGGCCTGCCAGGCGCGTATCGCCCAACGGGCGCGCTCACCAAAATCAGGGTGCCCTCGACCGTGCAGTCAGTGATCGCGGCGCGCATCGATCGTCTAACGCTGGCGCGCAAGCGGCTGCTCCAAGCCGCGGCCGTCATCGGAACGAGCATTCCGCTCCCACTGATGCGCGCGATCGCCGAATTGCCTGACGAGATGCTGCGGCAAGAGCTCAGCCATCTTCAATCAGCCGGCTTTATCTACGAGACAGGGCTATTTCCAGAGCCCGAGTATGCCTTCGTGCATGCATTGACTCATGAGGTCGCCTACGAAAGTGTCCTTCACGGACGTCGGCGTGCGCTGCACTTATCCATCGTGGAGAACATCGAGCAGCTCTACGCCGATCGACTTGCTGAACATATCGAACGCCTCGCGCATCACGCCGTCCAAGGCGAAGCCTGGGACAAGGCTGTGTCATATTGCTATCAGGCCGGGGTGAGGGCCGCGGCGAAGTCCGCCCACCGTGAAGCCGCGGCGCGGTTTACGGAGGCACTTGCGGCGGTCGAGCGTCTGCCACACAGCTCCGCCGTATTAGAGCAAGCGGTTGATGTACGGTTTGGCTTGCGGACTTCGCTCTCTCCGCTCGGAGAATTTCAGCGCAGTTTCGAGTTGCTTCGCGAAGCTGAAGCAATCGCCACAGCACTAAATGACCGTGCACGATTGGCGCGCGTTTTTACGTTCAAGGCTTTGTATTTTTGGTCGATCGGCGATCAGGATCAAACCATAGGCGCTACTGGGCAGGCCTCGGAGGCAGCGGTTGCAATTGGCGACATACCGGCCCAAGTGCTGGCAAATCTGTTCGCGGGTCGAGCACGACATGCCAGGGGCGAGTACGCAGACGCGATCAAGCAGTTCGAATTGGTCATTAGCGCAACCGACGCCAACCGCGCCGATTTCCTGGGAATGGCCAATCTGCCCTCCGTATCGGCTCGCGCATGGCTTTCCTGGTCTCTAGCGGAACAGGGCAAGTTTGGACTTGCCATCAAATGCGGTACGGAAGCGGCAACCATCGCGGAAACGGTCGACAACCTCGTCAGCCGCATCTACAGCCTCATGGCACTCGGAATTGCGTACCTGCGAAGAGGGGATTTGGACAGTGCGCTTTTAAACTTGGAAAGCGCCTTTCAACTTTCCGCGGGCGGAAATCTTCGTATGGCACGCGTCATGGTCGCCGGCTACCTGGGTCAAGCCTATACTCTAGCCAATCGAGCGACCGAAGCGGTGACAATCCTCAGCGAGGCGGTCCACGATGCCACCGGCATGGATCTGATGGTCGATCAAGCGATGCGACTTGCGCATCTGAGTGAAGCCTTTTTGCATGCAGGTCAGTTGGATCGTGCAATCAGCATCGCTGATCGCGCCTTGCAGACTGGCTCGAACTACAAGCAGCGAGCGGCCGTTGCATGGGCGCATTGGGTTCTCGGGGAGGTTGAGTCACACGGCGAACGCGTCGAGAAGGCCGAACGGCATTGGCGTAAAGCTATGGTGCTTGCATCGGAACTCGGGATGCCGCCTCTACTTGCTCATTGTCACTTCAGCATTGGCAGAGTGCAACGCAGCGGCGAAAAAAGCGAACAGACCCGTCAGCATCTCATCCAAGCGCAGGACATGTACAGAAACCTGGAAATGCCATATTGGGCCAGTAGAGCGGAGGTGTCTTTGAAGCCTCCGAGTTATTGAGGTCCGGCAGCGCGGGCAGGAGCGCACCAGGTTAAAATTCCAGAAGGTTGTCCTTGAGGCGCTTGTGGGCATATCGCGTCCGAGTCAATCCGCGGCGCTGGAGCTCGGGCACCAGCCCGTCGCACACCTCCATGATGTAACGCCGGTCGAAGTAGGTGTTGAAGAACAGGAAGCCGTCGCCGCCGACTTCCTCCATGACCTCCTGCATCATTCCCGCCACATGGTCGATCGTGCCGGTGAAGTCGATGCCCATCTTGGCGGACTGGCTCGCCGCGACTTCGCGCGGCGTCTTGCCAATCCACTTGGCAAGCGACGACTGATGGCCGTTGGTGAACAGCTCGGGCAGCGGCTGGTCGGGATCGAATTGCGAGAAGTCGATGTTGGTCAGGCGCGACATGGTCGAAAGCTGCATGTCGAGATGACGGTTGGCGTCCTCCCGCAGCTGGTGCCGCCGCTCACGCGCCGCTTCCATCGTCGTGTCGACCAGCGGGTAGGCCAGGAACAGCACCTTGATGGTGTCCGGGTCGCGCCCGGCCGCGGCGGCACGGCGGCGTACGCCGGCGCGGTATGCCTTCATCGCTTCGATGCTGCCGGCATCGGTGATGATCGTATCGGCCCATCGGGCGGCGAATTCCTGTCCGCGCGCGGAGCCGCCGGCCTGGCAGATCGGCGGGCGGCCCTGCGGCGAGCGCGGTGCGTTCAACGGGCCGCGACACCGGAAGTATTTGCCCTCATGGTTCACCGCGCGGACTTTGCTGCCGTCTGCGAACATCGGCGCGTCACGGTCGAGCACGACGGCGTCGGGCTCCCAGGCATCCCAGAGCTTGGTGACAAGATCCGCGAATTCGTCCGCGAGGTCATAGCGTTCGTCGTGCGGCGGCTGTTGCACATGGCCATAGTTCTGCGCAGCGCCATCGTTGCTGCTGGTGACGCAGTTCCACCCGATGCGCCCCTCGGTCACGTGGTCCAGCGAATTGACCAGCCGGGCGAGCAGGAACGGCGGATACTCGGTCACGGACAGGGTCGGGATGAGGCCGAGATGCGTGGTGCCCTGGGCGAGATAGGAGACGAGCACGGCCGGATCGAGCTTGGGCGTGCTGGCGGCATAGCGCAGATAGGTGTCGTGCGAACCCCGGAACGTGTAGGGCACCATCGACGAATCCTCGATGATGACGTAATCGAAGCAGGCACGCTCCAGCCCGCAGGCGAGGTCGAGGAACAGATCGGGCATCATCCAGCGCGCGACGTCGCTGCCGGGCCAATCCCCTCGCCAAGTCTTCGGACCATAGCCCTGCGATAGGAACCAGGAGAGATGGAATTGACGTTTCGCCATCGTGTCGGGTCTCGTTCGCGCGTAATTGCGCCTGCTGCCGCGCGGGCATGCAAGAACAGGGCCGAGGCTTCCGCGGAGCCGCAGTTTCCTGAACCGAAACTCGATCGCGCTCTGGCCGCTCCTACACCTCGTCCACCCCGAACGCCTGGCGCATCGCCTTCACACCCTCCTGGTGCGGTGTCCACATGCGGCCGCCGACCAGACCACCATCGACCACCAGGTCGTGGCCGTTGATGAAGCTCGAGTCGTCCGACGCCAGGAACACCGCGGCATGGGCGATGTCGTCGGTGATGCCGGCGCGCGGAATCGGCTGGTTCTTGGCCATGCTGGCCTTCATCGCCTCGGCATAGGCATCGGCCTTGTCGGGCGGCAGGCCCAACGCCTTGGCGAAGATGCCGGTGGCGATGCCGCCCGGCGAGATCGAGTTGCAGCGCACCCCCTTCTCGCCGAGCTGCATGGCGGCGCAGACCGTGAGATGGTTCACCGCCGCCTTGGCGGCGCCGTAGATCATCGACGTCGAGTAGCCGGCGCGGCGCCCCGCCACGCTGCCGTTGTTGACGATGCTGCCCGAGCCCTGCTTCATCATGATCGGCGCGGCATGCTTCATGCCCAGCATGACCGAGCGCACGAGGGTCGCCATCGCCGCATCGAAGCCCTCGACCGGCACGGTCTCGATTCCGCCCACCGGCGCCGGCCCGCCGGCATTGTTGAACAGGCAGTCGAGCCGGCCCCATTTCGAAACGCAGGCATCGATCATCGCCTTGACGTCGGCTTCCTTCGTGGCGTCGGCCTTCACGAAGAGGCACTTGTCCTTGCCCAGCGCCGCCTCGAGCGTGCGGCCGAGCTCCTCGCGGCGGCCGGTCGCCAGAACCTTGGCGCCTTCCTTCACAAAGATCTCGACGGTGCGCCGGCCGATGCCGCTGGTGGCGCCTGTCACGATGGTGATCTTGCCGTCGAGCTTGCCCATGGATTTCTCCTCATTCCCGGCTTCATTGCCTCCCCCGTCTTACGGGGGAGGTGGCCCGAAGGGCCGGAGGGGGAAAGCCCCAATCGAGGCGCCGCCCAATTACAGATCCGGAATCTTCAAAAATCGTCGGTGTTGCTTTCCCCCTCCGCCCCGTAAGACGGGGCACCTCCTCCGTATGACGGGGGAGGTAAAGGATATGATACACGAACCCCAACTAGGAGAAGCAGATGACGGTGTTGGGCATTCTGGGTGGTAGCGGCGTCTATGACATGGCCGGTCTGAAGGACGCGGCATGGCGCAGGATTGCCTCGCCCTTCGGCGAGACATCCGACGAATTCCTGTTCGGCGTTCTGGGCGGCCTCGACGTCGTTTTCGTGCCGCGCCACGGCCGGGGCCACCGCCATTCGCCCAGCTCGATCAACTACCGCGCCAACATCGATGCCCTGAAGCGCGTGGGCGTCACCGACATCCTGTCGCTTTCGGCCTGCGGATCATTGCGCGAGGACCTGCCGCCTGGGCATTTCGTGGTGGTCGACCAGTTCATCGACCGCACCTTCGCGCGCGAGAAGAGCTTTTTCGGCGAAGGATTGGTCGCGCACGTCTCGATGGCGCATG
>Ga0193726_1000963_pt1 | contig 25468 bp, 24 predicted proteins | sample H2c1metaG_FD_144928 | JGI IMG/M metagenome (GOLD analysis project Ga0193726, IMG submission 144928) | Soil microbial communities from a riparian zone of the East river system, Colorado, United States - H2c1 | ecosystem: Environmental > Terrestrial > Soil > Riparian zone | place: USA: East River...
CCTTCGACGAATCCACGATCGATTTATTGGCGCATGCACCCGGAGTAACACTTGTGGCGTTGTTTAGTCCTGAGCACGGCATTCGCGGGGTCGAAGATGCGAACGTGGATTCGTCGAAGGACGCTGCGACCGGACTTCCTATTTTTAGCTTGTACGGCGCTACGCGGCGTCCGACGGCCGAAATGTTGGCGGGAGTTGATGCGATTGTTTTTGATGTGCAGGACGCAGGCGTGCGTTTTTATACGTACATCACGACGATGGGCTACGCGATGGAAGAGGCGGCCCACCATCACATTTCGTTCTACGTTTTGGATCGACCGGACCCGATTGGCGGGGAATTAATCGAGGGACCGATTTTGGATCGCGATAAATTAAGTTTCGTCGGATATTTTCCATTGCCGGTGCGGATTGGGATGACCCTTGGCGAAATGGCGCAAATGTTTAACGCTGAGAATCATATTGGCTGCGATTTGCATGTGATCGCGATGAAGAATTGGAATCGGCGGCAGTGGTTTGAGCAGACAGGTCTTCCATGGACGCCACCTTCGCCGAATTTGCGCGCGCTAAGCTCCACGGTTTTGTATCCGGGACTGGATATATTGCAGAGCGCTGGAATTTCTGTGGGACGCGGAACGGACACGCCATTTGAATTATTTGGCGCGCCATATATTCACGGTGTCGAGTTGGCCGCCGCGTTGAATCGACGATACATTCCCGGCGTGCGATTTGTTGCCGCGAAATTTACTCCGCGCAGCGGTACGCACAAGGATGAACTATGCGAAGGTGCTGAAATAATTGTTACGGACCGGGCGTCTGTGCATTCGATGCTCATGGGATTTGAAATTGCCGCCGCGCTGGCAAAACTTTATCCCGAATTGTTCCACGTGGAACAATTAGCACTTCTTGTGGGCAACTCCTCTTACATCAACCGCTTACAACATGGTGACGCGCCGAATCGCATTTTTTCTGATGAAGATCCCGCGCTTGAATCTTTTCGAACGATGCGTTCGAAATATCTTATTTATCGCTGAAACGATTTCCTCGAGGACGAACTCTTTCCGCAATCCGTGCGTCTCAACTCCTGTAATCGCCACATTCTGACGAGGAGCGTCGTTATATCAATGAAGGTGGATATGAGCGCGGGCGAGGACATCAAGTTGGAGCTTCCGCAAGTGGGAATCGGCCGGCGAATTGGCGCAGATGCGGCACTGGAAGATGTTTTTCGCGCGCAATATCCGCGGTTGATTTCCGTGCTGACGCGAGTGACGAGCGATCGGGCACAGGCGGAAGAATTGGCGTCGGAAGTTTTTTGTAAGCTCGCGAAGCGGCCTGCGCTATTTCGTCCGGGAAATAATTTGGAAGGATGGTTGTACCGCGCGGCGATGAATCTTGCGTTCGACACTTTGAAGGCAGGCGCGCGGCGCAGACGTCACGAAGAAGCGGCTGCTATAGAAAATGTTCGCGAGTCCTCGAATTCAAGCGGTAGTCCGCTGGATGAAGTACTGCGCGCGGAGCAGGCGCGAAATGTGCGCGCTGTGCTAGCGGGACTGAAACCGATTTGCGCGCGGCTGTTGCTCCTGCGAAACGCGGGATTTTCATATCGCGAGTTGGCGCAGGTGTTGGAAATAAATCCGGCGTCGATTGGAAAATTGTTGCTTCGTTCGATGGCGGAATTCGAGCAGAAATATCGGGAAATGTACGAGGTTAAATCATGAGCGCGTGCTTGAAGAAAGAATTATTGATGGCGTTCGCGGATCACGAATTGCCGTCCAGTGAAATGGAATCGGCGGAGCGGCACATCGCGACGTGCGCAGCGTGCGAACTGGAACTGGAAAATATTCGCGCGACAAGTGTGAAAGTGAACGCGTTGCTAAGTTCGCTTGCGCCCGATGAAGCGACGAGTGTGGACCCAATCGCGGTCGTCAGAATTCAATATGGTGGCGCAAGTGTGCGAATGCGGTGGGCCTCTGTCGCGTCGGTCGGAGTACTTGTTGCTGCGTTGTTTTTGTTCGTGATGATTCGACGGCAACATTATGCGCCTGAACTGAGCGTGGTTAAGACTGTGGCTCCCGCGCCTGTACGTGCCGTTGAGAACAAGGACGTCCTCGTCGCAAGTGCAGCGAAGCCGGTTCGTGTTGTAACTCCCAAAGCTCGTCTGCAGGTGCGGCAGTTTCAGGCTTTGGACGATGGCGAGCCGATCGAAACGGGCATGATTTATCGGGTGAGTTTGCCGGCTTCATCTTCAACGAATCCCGCGGCGTTGCAATCGGCGAAACGAATTCCGGCGGAAGTGATCGTGGATGAGTTCGGAAAGGTTCGAGCAATTCGATTTTTGCAATAACTTGCGTACAAACTTTTTCAAACGGAGGAAGGAACATTTATGAAACGTATAGTGATGGTTTTTGGTGTTGCATGTCTTGTATGTGGATTTGCAAATGCACAGGATAGGGTTGCGCTAGAGAAAACACAGGCCGAGCAGAAGATGGTTTCCGGTCTGGCCGTATATAGCACGGGGGAAATGCAAGACGCGGGCGTGATGTTCGGAGAAGTTACGAAAGGCGCTCCATTCACCGCGCAGCGCACGGAGGAATCGACGCAAACGTTGGGCGATGGCACGCACATCAACAACAAATCTTCGATCAGTTACGCGCGAGACAGCGCTGGCAGAGTGCGGCGTGAGGACGATGAGTGGATCACGATTTACGATCCGGTTGCCAACACGACCTATCGCCTGAACAAGAAAAATCACACTGGTTCCAAAGTGGAATTCATCCGCGGACAGGCGAAAATTAGACTCGACAATATCAACCAGGAGAGAGCGGACGAGTTAAAAGTACAGTCGGAGAAGGCTCTGGCAGAAGACAAAGCTCGACAGGAAAATTCCGTAGCGATAACAAATCAGGGGCCGGACGGCCGCGTATATTCGTTTAGAAAAGACGGAACTGAAGAATCGCTCGGTTCGCAAGTGGTGAATGGTGTGATGGCGGACGGTATGCGCACGAGTTTCACAATTCCCGCCGGGGATTTCGGAAATGATCGACCGATCACAAGCGTCACGGAGAGTTGGTATTCGCCAGAGTTGCATTTGACGGTAATGTACAAGCGTACCGATCCGCGCGAAGGCGATGTCACAACTCAGTACACGGGAATTAAACGCAACGAACCTGATCCCACGCTGTTTCAGTTGCCCGCTGGATACACGGTGAACCTGAACCCGGAACGACGGCGGCAGGAAGAAATTCAGTAGGGAAATATTTATAGCGAATTCCGGCGCTGCGATTGGCGATTTCGCCCGTCGCGGCGCCGGAACTGTTTTGCGGAGTATCATGTGTCAAACCGTACTTACGAGTTCCTGCAGTGTGCTACGCTAGCTCGCCATGCGAATCTGCACGCTACTGCCGTCCGCCACTGAAATTTGTTACGCGCTTGGACTGGGCGATTCCGTTCTCGGCGTCACTCACGAATGTGATTTTCCGTCTGAGGCGCGCAGCAAGCGCGTGGTTGTCACGTCGCGTTTGCCGCACACAACTGACAGTGCCGAAATTGATCGGCTGGTCACGGAATTCACCGCCCGCGGCGAAAGTGTTTATCGCGTGGACGCCGAAGCACTCCGCGAACTCGATCCGGATTTAATTATCACGCAGGATTTATGTCACGTGTGCGCGGCGTCACCGGACGATTTGGCCGCCGCGCTTTCAACCTTGCCACGCATGCCGAAAGTTCTTTCGTTGAATCCACATAGGCTTTCCGATGTGTGGGACAACGTAATTTCAGTTGGCGCGGCCACGAAGACGGAGAAGACCGCGGAAAGCCTCGTCGAATATTTGAAGGATCGAGTCGCATCAGTGGAACGTGTGGTGCAGCCATTTATTGCGACTCATGCGCGGCCGCGTATAGCGTGCCTAGAATGGTTGAATCCCGTTTTCAACGCGGGTCATTGGGTGCCGGAAATGGTTGCGCTCGCCGGTGGTGAAGATGTTTTGGCGCACGCGGGGCAGCCGTCAGTTCGGATGGAATGGCAGCAAGTGTTTGCCGCGCACCCTGAAGTGATTTTGATTTCGCCGTGCGGCTACGATCTGGCGGCCGCTACGAAGGAATTTTCGCATCTGCAATTGCCGAATGGCTGGAATGATCTTCCTGCCGTGAAGCATGGCCGAGTGTATGTGACCAACGCGAATTCTTATCTTTCGCGTCCTGGTCCGCGGCTTGCGGAAGGCGTTGCGATTCTTGCGAAGGCGCTGCATCCGGATCTGGATTTGCGAATTCCGGATGGATCGCTGATGGCGGTTGGACGGGCTAGCGGAGTTTTGGCGTAAGCAACTTCAATTGGCTGAGATTCTAGGCCGCGTCGCAAAGTACGCGCAAATAAAAAGTATCCCCAGAATACAATCCGCGAAACATGTCGAAGCGTCAGTCAACGTAATTTGTCCGCGCGAATAGAGCACGGCGCACACTGTAACGTATGTGGCTTTCTCAAAAATTGCAGCGATGATCATTGGGCGGAATCGTGCCGGGTCTGATGCGATAATGAAGAATACAAATTGGAATACCAGCGCGAGCGCGAAGAATCCGTAGAAGAAATGCGGGTAACTTGAGGGCGGAGCGTATTTTCGGCCAGTCAAGTCCACCAGGAAAAAGAAGGGAACCAGAACGAGGATTCCCCACACGCCTGCAATTGCAAAAACAATTTTTGCGAATTTCATTCGTTCCACTCCGACGAGTTTATTGAGTCACACCTTCCGCATTAGATGCGATTCCACGTCAAGCGTTACGCGCCACTTGTGATTTATTCCAGTGCCGATAAAAAATAAGTCCAGTCATCATCATTGCCAAGCCGATCGTGCATCGCACGGGCCGGTCCAGCCACAAATTGATTGTGAGCGCGACGGCTCCGGCCACGAATGCGCCGGGCACCCACGGATAGCCCCAGCATCGATAAGGACGCGGCATATTTGGCTCGGTATATCGCAGACGAAATAGTCCAATTGTCGCCAGTCCGTAGAAAATCCATCCGGCAAAAATAAATAGTGACGTGAGATCTTCAAACGTGCCTGTCAGCGCGAAGAGGCTCGCCAGAATAAATTGAAAAATCAGCGCGTTCGCGGGCGTGCGGAATTTCGGATGTATTCCTCCGGCGATGCGGAAAAATAAGCCGTCGCGGGCCATGGCGTAATCCACGCGCGCGCCGCTGAGAATTGAAGAATTCAGCGAGCCGAGGCCGGCGATCAGCATCGCAAGCGTGACCCAAAGCGCTGCATCTTTTCCGGCGAAATGTGCAACAACATCAGAAGCCACGTGTTCAGAGCCTGCGATTTTTGCAAAGGGTAAAACGTAAAAGCTTACGGCGTTAAAGAGCAAATAGAGAACGGCAACGACAACAACTCCGCCGACGAGCGCGCTGTGAATATTCTTTTCTGGATTTTTCACTTCGCTGCCAACGAGATTTAGATCTTCCCATCCGTCATAGGCCCAAAGGGAAGCTGCCAGCGTCGCAAGAAACGCGCCAAATATTCCTCCACGAACTCCCGCCGCGAAAAGCGGATGCAGCGGAGTGCCGCCGCCTTTGGAAAACGCGAATCCTGCGATGACGATGGAAAGTATGGAAACTACTTTGATAATTGTCAGGACGACTTGCACCCGGCCGCCAAGCCGCACGCCGAGATAATTAATTCCGGTAATTAGCGCGATCACCAGAATCGCCAATGGCTGTGCCCACGAAAATACAAAATTGAAATGATGCGCCGCGCCGAATAAATTATAATTCCAATCAAAGACGTGAATTGGCGCGGCCACGCTGGGCATCATGAATCCCCAAAAACGTAGGACGCCAGCGGCGATGCTCGCCACTGACGCCGGGCGCGCGACAATCGAATGCGTCCAGCCAAAAAGGAATCCCCAAACGGGACCGAAGGAACGCCGCAGATACGCGTACTCTCCGCCGGCTTCCGGAATTGCCGCGCCGAGTTCGGCATACGCCAGCGCGCCAAAAAGTGAAAGTATTGCACCTACAATCCACGCGGCATAAACAATTCCGATTGATCCGCCGAGCGTGGCCATTTCCGCCGGCTTCAGGAAAATTCCTGTGCCGATCATGGTGCCGACGACGATTGCGGCCGAGGCCCATCCCCCGAGGCCGCGCACCAGTTCCAGACGTGGTTTTGTTTCGCTCATGTTCAGTTAGAAATATTGTGCTCGGGTACTGGGGGTGCGGCAGGGCCAAACAAACTCGAGAGCGAACCGGCCGCGAACGTCACCAGTGTGCCTATCAGAACGTACCATGTCCAAACCACATTCGTGCGCATCACGATATAAAGCATTGCCACCATTCCGGCGGCCATTCCCGTGATCGCGCCAGTCGCATTCGCGCGCGCGTTGTAAAAACTCAGCAAAAATAATCCAAGCAAACTTCCGAAAGTAACCGACGCGATTTTCAGCCCGGCAGGCAACAGCGGTCCCCAGTGCTGCATTCCCAGCACAAGAAGCGCTGCGCCCCACACGAGCGTCATCCATCGCGAGAGCTTCAGAATTCGTTCAGGATCATTTGCGTGCGGGTCGGTGGCAGTTCCTCGGAGCGTTTTGAAATCAATTACGCTGGAAGCGGCGAGAGAATTTAACGATCCGCTTGCATTCGACATGGCCACCGCAAAAATTGCGGCGAGCACGATTCCGCGAAGACCGGTCGGCATTTGCGTCACAATAAATATTGGAAAAACGGAATCGTAACTTCGTCCGGCCGCCAAAGTTGGCGCTCCGTTAAATGCGTACAGCATCACGCCCAGCACCAGGAACAGCGCGAATTGGAACAGCACAACCACCGCGCTGGCAAGCAACGCCAATTGCGCCTGGCTCCGCGAACGCGCCGCCAACAAGCGTTGCACGATCGTCTGATCGGTGCCATGGCTCGCCATCGTTAGAAAAGTTCCACCGATAACGCCCGACCAAAATGTGTACGTGTGCGCCGCCTCCGTGAAACTGAATCGGAAATCGAAAACACGGAATTTGTCGCCGTGGGTAGAGGCAACATTCGCGACGTGCTCCCACCCTCCGGGAATTCTGTGGAGAATTAGAAAGAATGCCGCCGCCGATCCGCCAAGATAAATAAATGTTTGGATCACGTCCGTCCAGATGATGGCCTTCATTCCGCCTTCCCACGTGTAAAAAAGTGTGAGAAGCAGAATCAGCACGACGGATGTGCTTTGTCCGGTGCCAAACGCAATCTGCACAACGGTTGCGATGGCCGCGATACGCACACCTTCGGCCAGAGCGCGCGTTACAAGAAATGTGAGCGCCGCCGCGGATTTTGCGCGCGGCCCAAAGCGGCGTTCGATTATTTGATACGCCGTATAGAATTCGCCTCGGAAAAAGCGTGGGATGAACAGTACGGCCAAAATAATCCGTCCAACGATGTAGCCGAACACCAGTTGCAGAAACGTAGAATTGCCGCCGTAGGCCAGCGCTGGCGTACCGATAATTGTTAGCGTGGAAGTTTCTGTGGCGACAATCGAAAGCGCCAAAGCCCACCATGGCGCGGTGCGTCCTCCCAAAAAATAATCCTTAATATTTTTTTGGCCGCGGCGGAAGCGTGCGCCGAAAATTGTAATCCCCGCCAGATAAATGGCCAGCACCGCGAGATCAATTGTGGAAAGGCGCATTGCGCTCCAAGAAAAGCTGTGGCGCGATGATAGTGGCGTGCGGGAAACGGCGTCAAGAGAACCATTTGCCGCGCCGGGTATTTCGTACACAATCTTTCACGCCAAACAAAAACCTGCGATAATTCGTAGCAATTCGAGTGCTTGGTGATTTCACACAAAAATGAATTTCTATTTGGGATTTGACGGCGGCGGAACAAAAACGGAGTGCATCGCTCTGGATGCCGATGGACGCGTCGTGGGCCAAGGTATTTCCGGCCCGTCAAATCCGTTGCGCGTGGGATATGACGCCGCCTGCGCAGCCCTCCAACTTGCCGCCGCAGCGGCCGTCACTTCGACGGAACACGCCGCGTCGAACGTTCGCGGAGTTTGTGCTGGACTTGCCGGAGCTGGCCGCCGCAACGTCGCCGAAGAAATGCGCGTGCGGCTATCGCGCATTTGGCCGGGCGCCACGATCCAGATTGTGACTGACGCAGAAGCCGCGCTTGAAACCGCAGTGGGCGACGCGCCCGGAGTGGTTCTAATTGCCGGAACCGGTTCCATCGCGCTAGGCCGAAACTCCAAAGGTGAACTTGCGCGCGCCGGAGGATACGGTCCGTGGATTGGTGATGCAGGCAGCGCCTATGATATCGGCCGCAAGGCTACGCTTGCCGTCGCGCGTGCTCGCGATCTTTCCGCGCCCGGTACACTTCTCGCGGAAATGATTTTATCCACGCTTGCTTGCCGCACATGGGACGACGTCGTCGAAAAAATTGCCGCGGGTCCGGGCGCCGTGTTTCCGAAACTGGTGCCTTCGGTGATGCAAGCCGCTGAGGAAGGTGACGCCGCTGCGCGCGGCATTCTCACTCACGCCGCGCTTGATCTCGCAAATCTCGCGCTCGCGGTTATCGGTCGCCTGAACATGAAAAACGCGGAATTTCGCCTGGCGCGTGTTGGCGGAGTTTTTGGACGAAACTATATTCTCGATAGTCGCGTTGACGATTTGATTTCTCGCGTCGCACCCAGCGCACGTCTCGGTTTGCTGGAGCATCCTCCGGCGCTTGGAGCCGCTCGCGTTGCAATGCGGCAGGCGCGCACGCAAGGGACTGTTCATGGCCGAACTACCTAGCCCGAACTCGCGCGACAAGTCCTCGAAAAACTTCGCAACTCCTTTCGCTGAAGAAATCTCCGCAGCTAGTTTGACTGAATTACTGAAGCTTCTTGATGATCCGCGACTGGATGACGAGCATCTTTGCGTTTTACTTTCGCGCAAGGATTTGTCCGCCGCTTTTCTGGAAGAATTCACGCGGCACCGCGATTTGGTGCACGCGTACTCTGTGATTCGCGCTCTGTCTTACCATCCAAATGTTCCGCGAAAAATTGCTCTGCGCCTTCTTCGCGAACTTCATCTGATGGACTTGATGAAGCTTGCGCAAACCGCGACCACCGCGCCAGATTTGCAACGAAGCGCGGAACAAAATCTAATTGCACGGCTTCCGCATGTGACTCTAGGCCAGAAAATTGCGCTGGCGCGGCAGTCGTCGACCAGAATTCTTGCGGCATTGATTATTGAAGGGAACGCGCAGGCCGTGGAACCTGCGGTGGAAAATCCCCGTTTGTCAGAAGCGCAGGTGTTGAAATTACTGGCGCGCGACAAATTGCCCCTCGCTGTTGTTCCGGCGTTTTGCCGAAGCCGCCGATGGACGTCCGTGCCGAATGTGGCGCTGGCGCTCTTGCGCTATCCGCACACGCCGCCCGAAGCCGCGTCGAATATTCTTTCGCACATTGCGTCCGGCGATTTGCGGACGCTGGCGCAAACGAAAACCGTCTCGCAGACATTGCGCCGGCACATCCAGCGCGAACTCGCGCATCGCTCGAGCCTTTGATCTGTCAGTTACGCTCCAGCGTTCTCACTATGCTGGCGCATAACAGTTGACACAAGATGCGTCCGCCGATAGCATCGCCGTCGGAGGTAGTCACAGTGACACCTCAATCCGGCGCATCCAGCACTCCGGGAGCCGAGCGGCGACTGGAATCCCGCTTTTCCTTCCAGGCCGAAATTGAAATTGAATGGGGCTCGTCCACCATCACGGGCCAGGCTCAGGACATCAGCATCGGCGGAATGTTTATCATTCCTTCCACTTCACTCTGGATTGGTGCGCGCTTTGCCGCGAGCCTCCTCACCGATCCTCCGATTAAACTTGAATGTACGGTAGTGCGTGCCGAGCCGGGTCGTGGCATCGGCGTAAAAATGATTCTTGTTGGCGATGGCGCTGCCGAGCACCTTCAGAAGTTGCTCACCGACCTGGAATCTTCTCGGTGACGCGGTGTCTCGACTGCGGCGCAGATCGCATCGCCGACCAGTGTCCGGCGTGCGGTCTCACATCGGCTGCAGCCGAATTGGTTCTTCGCCGCAGACTAATTATTCGCACCGCATGGTTTCTTGTCGGCGCCCTCATATTTGTTTCCGCCAGCCAGGTTTTTCCGCCGCTCGATCTCGACCTGATGTTAATTTTCGTCGGTGTGGTATTTTTTGTTGGTCTCGGCCTATCCGTTTTAATTGACCAGCGTGCCCGTCAGCGCCGCGACGTGGAAGTTTTCAAGCGGCTATTCTTTGGCCTCGTGCCGTTGCCCTGGATCGTCGCCATGCTGCTGCTCGGTAACGGCAAATTTGATACCTCTCACGCGATACGTATTCCCGCCCACGTCGTGAGCCGTTTCAATATGCCCGGCCTTTTATTCAAAAGCCGCCGTCTGGTTGTAACGTCCTGGCGTGCAGGACACGACGTTGAACGCTTGCCGGTTGGAACTTTTGACTTTGACCGGTTCCGCGCCGGAGATGATTTGATCGTCGTGGAACAGCCCGGCATGCTGGGAATTCCCTGGGTCCTCGAACTGTTTCGCGACGATTCCACGCCGCACCACTAGGTCCGCACGCTGCAAACACTTTTCAGCCGGACATGATAAATTTGTACTATGCCGAAGCGAATCGTAATTCTCGGCGCGGGTTTTGCGGGCATTCAGGCGGCGGTCGAGCTTGACCGTAGGCTTGGGCGTTCCGGCGAAATCGAAATTCTTCTTATCAGCGATCAGAATTATTTTCTGTTCACCCCTCTGCTGCCTCAAATTGCTTCCAGCAACATTGATCCGCGCCATATCGCGCAGGCGGTTCGCGATCTTCGTGGCGCGAGAAGGTTTCAGTTCCTCCGCGCCTCAGTTCGTGGCATCGATCTGGATCGCCGTGAAGTGCACATCGATCCCACGCCATCCGCGCAGTTTGATCCTTCCACGATCAGCTACGACTATTTGATTGTCGCCACGGGCAGCCGCACCGATTATTTCAATATTCCCGGCGCACGCGAAAACACTCTCGATTTCAAATCACTTGAAGACGCGGTGGTTCTGCGCGAGCGTGTGTTGGACATCTGCGAGCATGCCGATCACACCCGCGATGAAGAATTGCGCTGCAAACTCCTCACGTTTGTTGTGGTGGGAGGCGGCTATACGGGCATTGAGCTGGTCACCGAATGGCATGACCTGCTTTTCGGATATGTCGCCAAGCGCTATCGCGGAATTCGCGCGGGAGAAATTCGGCTCGTCGTCGTGGAAGCCGGCGCGGACATTCTTCGCGGCGTGCATCCGAAACTTGCCGAACATTCTCGTCACCGGCTGGCGCGAAAGGGAATTGAAGTTCGCACAAATTCCCCTGCGGCAAGATGCTTTCCGGGCGGCGTCGAAATTAAAGGCGGCGAAATTATTTCAGCGGAGATCGTCGTTTGGACGGCGGGAGTTCGCGCTCATCCACTGGTCGAAGCTTTGCCGGGCACTCACGATCGGATTGGCCGCGCTGTCGTAAATGAAAACTTGCAGCTTGAGGCGCACCCGGAAGTATTTATCGCTGGCGATTCTGCTGCTGCCACATCCGCAATGGAAGCGCCGCGCGTCGGGCCCGTCGCGATTGAGCACGGCAGAATTGCAGCGCTGAATATTGTCCATCACATGCGCAACGAGCCGCTCGAAAGCTACAAATTCGTTTCAAAAGGAATGCTGGTTTCGCTGGGAATGAATTACGCGGTTGTGAATGTGGGCGGAATTCGCTTTAGCGGATACTTCGCGTGGCTTTTCTGGAACGTCGTGCACCTTTACAAGTTAGTGGGCTTCAAAAAGCAGGTGCAGGTTGCAGTGGATTGGCTTCTCGGCGCTGTGTTCACTCGTGATGCTGCTATCGTACGGCGTCCGCGCAACTGTCCATATTGCGATAATGCGCCTTGAATCTTTTGAACGTCAGCGTCCGCCGTGCGGAATATTAATATCGATTTTGTGATTTTCGGCGGTCAGCTCAAAATAAATCCGGTCGGCTGAGCCAACATCGCGCAAAATCCAACCATCGCTCGGTAAAACTTTCGCCGTGCTATCGTCTGCGGGCGATGTGACTGACTTTGCTCCGTGCGTGACGCTTTGCGGATCAATCTCGCGGACTTCCTGAAGCTTCGTGTTCACCCTGAAATAGCGTTTGTTCCACTGAATCAGAAGGACCTCGTCCTTCTTTGAATGCGCGTCGCGCCAGACGTTCCATTCTTTCGCAGAGTCGTCGTCGACTCGCATGAAAATCGCGCGGTATTGCACCCAGGTAATTGTGTCGGCGGCATGAATCCTCGGCGTCACGATCAACGCTGCGATTAGCGCCAGCAGCGAAACGCATGCAACTAATTCGCCTAGGCCAACGCGAGTGTTAGTAAAGCGACGTCTGCCGTTTCTGTCCTGTGTAATCAATGTAGACCGCCTTAATTTCAGTGTAGAAGTCCACCGCCACGTGGCCCATTTCCCGCAGACCCACGCCCGTGCCTTTCATCCCGCCAAATGGCATCTGCGCTTCGCCGCCCACGGTGGGCGAATTCACATGCACGATTCCTGTTTCGATGCGGTCTATGAATTCAAAGATGCGTGTGGCGTCGTTCGTATAGATAGAACTCGCAAGTCCATACTTCACGGAATTCGCCACGCGCATCGCTTCGTCAAAATCCGGTACGCGAATTATGGAAAGCACCGGCCCGAATATTTCTTCCTGCGCGATCACGCTATCCCACGGCACATCGTCAAACACTGTCGGTGCGATGAAATGTCCGTTGTCGTAGCCCTGTCCCCGTAATTGATTTCCGCCAACCACCAGCCGCGCTTCCTTTTTCCCAATTTCCAAATAGCGAAGCACGGTCTGCAGCTGATGCTCGTCCACCACCGGCCCCAAATCAATTCCGTACGCGAGGCCGTCACCGACTTTCAACATCCGCGCGCGGTCCATCAACATTTGCACAAACGGATCCGCAACCGATTCCTCAACAATCACGCGGCTCGTCGCCGTGCAACGTTGTCCCGCTGATCCAAACGCGCCAAACACCGCCGACTCCACAGCCAGCGGCAAATCCGCATCTGCTAGGACAATCAACGGATTCTTTCCGCCCATCTCACACTGACATTTCTTCAGCAGCTTCGCGCCAGACGCATACAGTGCGCTCCCCACGTCGTTCGATCCCGTAAAAGAAATCGCGCGAACATCTGGATGCTTCACCAACTCGTCGCCAATTTCCGATCCGGAACCGAGCACCATATTCAACACGCCCGGTGGTAATCCTGCTTCCTCAAAAATTCGCACAACCGCCGAAGCAGTCAGCGGAGTAATTTCCGCCGGCTTCAGCACTGTCGTATTTCCGGCAACTAGCGCCGGCGCCAATTTCCAAACGGGAATTGAAACCGGAAAATTCCAGGGAGTGATCGCGCCCACAACTCCCAAAGGACATTTCACCGTGTACGCGAAATTTCTCGGCAGCTCGCTTGGCAAAGTTTCGCCGCCCAGCCGGCGCGCTTCGCCGGTCATGAATTCCAGAATGTTGATCGACTTCTGGACCTCGCCCAACGAGTCCTTCAGCGTCTTTCCTTCTTCGCGTGTAAGCAGGCGAGCCAATTCTTCCTTCTGCTGATCCATCAAAATCGTCGCCTTGCTCAGCACGCGCCCACGCACCGGTGCCGGAGTGTCCCGCCATCCCGGAAAGGCCGCAGCGGCGGCAGCAATCGCCAAGCGCATTTCGTCGCGCGTAGATTTCGGCGTCCGCGCAACAACCTCATCCAGATTCGCAGGGTTGCGCCGCTCAATAATTTCCTTCGAGCTTGATTCCACCCACTTGCCATCAATAAAATTTCGCGCAATTGCGGAACCGCTCCCCGCCGTCGCCATCTATTTCTCCTTGTTGTGCGCTGCGCTTTATGCCGTCACGCTCTCACCCAATATGTCGTTACAAATTGACGCGCCGCGTCGAAATGCCGTTCCATGTTGCGCCGCCTGAAGTCGCGGGTCAAGCCTCCGGCGAAATTTGCGCTTACTATAGGCAATTCAGGGGATTCGGCTGGCCAGCATGCGCTCGCATTTCAAAGTGTAGACAGCAATCGCTAGGAAATGTCGGTAACGGATGCCGATTCGAGAGTAGATAGTGTGGATCGCCATGGCAATAAAGCTTGCAAATACAGCCAATTACATTACATAAGATATTACAAAAACTGTGATATACTACGTAAGCCATGAACCCGCGCGTCCTAAAGCAAGCCCGCCTTCAACGCCGCTGGAGCCAACCGCAGGCCGCTCATCGCCTGGGTGTCTCTCAGCCATATCTCGCCATGCTCGAAACTGGCCGCCGCAGGCTCACTCCTGCGCTCACTCGCCGCTTTGTCCGCGGCTACCGCCTGACTCCGGCGCATCTTCTTCCATCAAAGAATTTCAGCCCGCAGTCCGGCATGAATGCGGAAACACTCGCGAACCAACTCTGCGTGCTCGGATATCCAGGTTTTGCTTATCTCGGATCGCGCGTGCCTCGCATGAATCCCGGCGAAGTTCTGCTCGCCGCGCTCGCGCAGGATGAACTCGAACCCCGGCTCGTTGAAGCGCTGCCGTGGTTGCTTTTGCAATATTGGGAAATGGATACGGAATGGCTGGTGGCGGACGCGTGTCGATTCACTCTGCAAAATCATCTGGGATTTGTTGTCAGTCTGGCCCGCCGTGTGGCAGAATCGGAAGCAGTTCCGAATGCTCCCCGAAATAATGCACTTGCCAATTTAGATTTTGTTCTATATCGAGACCGGCTCGCGCGCGAAAGTTCGTTTCTTAAGGTTCCCCGCACTGATGCGGAAAGGCAGTGGCTGATGCAAAATCAATCAGAAGACGCCAAGCGTTGGAATGTCCTAACTGACTGGCGGTCGGAGCATCTTCCTTATGCTGCCTGAGCTGCAATCGCCATGGAAAGAGTTTCTCGCCGATATCGATTCCGCGCTTCAGCAGAGTGTTTCTCTTCACTGCATCGGCGGATTCGTCGCGAGCGTTCGCTACGGACTGCCCCGGCCCACCGGCGATATTGACTACATCTCAGTCCAACCGTACGAATGCGATACGATTCTCAGCGAGCTTGCAGGAATCGGAACGCCGCTCTCGAAGAAGCACAAACTTTATTTGCAACGCGTAAGCGTCACTATATTGCCCGAAGAATACGAATCGCGGCTTGAGGAAATCTTTCCCGGTCAGTTCAAAAATTTGCGCTTATTTGTTCCAGATCCCTACGACTTAATTTTGTCCAAAGTGGAAAGAAACGGTCCGAAGGATCGCCACGACGTAGAATTTCTCGCGAAACCCTTTCTCTCGATTCAAACAAGCTTCGCGAACGCTATTTCACCGAGTTTCGTCCCAACATCTTCAACGAAGAGCGCCACGATCTCACCATTCGCCTATGGATCGAAAGTTCTTTCCAGCCGCCGAATTCGGTTGATTGAATTGCAGAACTCTACCGTCCGCCGCTAATCGGCAAAATAACGCCGGTCACGTAAGATGCCGCAGGTGATAGCAGCCACAAAATTCCCTCAGCAACTTCATCCGCCGTGCCCGGTCTCTGCATCGGGATTGTTGGCGCCATTCGTCCAGCGCGGCCCGGCTCGCCAGCCATCGCGTGCAATTCCGTCGAAATTAGACCCGGAGAAACCGCGTTCACTCGAATTCCTTCCATCGCAACTTCTCGCGCCAGCCCAATCGTAAAAGTATCAACCGCGCCCTTCGACGCAGCATAGTGCACCCATTCTCCGGCGCCGCCAATCTTCGCAGCCTGCGAAGAAACATTCACGATCGCGCCGCCCTGCCCACCGTTGCGCGTGGACATCCTCCGGACAGCCTCGCGCGAACAGAGAATTGTGCCGGTAACATTCACCGCAAATACGCGCGCCAACGTTTCCGCCGCCAATGCGTCCACTCGTGAAAATCCGCCGGTGATCCCAGCGTCGTTTACCAGCGCCCGCACCGGCCCGAGTTGTTTCTCCGCTTCCTCGAATAGGCGCATCACATCTTGCTCGACGCTTACATCCGCGCAAATTGCAACGGCTCTTCCGCCTGCCGATGTAATGCGACGCACAACCTCAGCAGCCGCAGCTTCGTCCCGTGAATAATTCACGGCAATCGAATACTGCTTCGCCGCCATACGCGCCACCGCCGCGCCAATTCCGCGGCTTGCTCCTGTAATAATCAGTGTATCCATCAAGTTTTCCGTTAAGCCTTTCAACTAATTCAGCACAATATATCAGCTCGCGCCTTCCGAAAAGGAATCTGCGATTCGTCTGCCCCTGTTTTTTCGTAACGCCAATGCCTTTCCGCGCGTCAACCACTCCAGCTTCTGCGCGTCGGAACACGCGAAGCACGTTTCCCTTTGACAACTCTACCGCCAGGGAGTAAAAAACGGCTCCATGAGAACAATTAAACTGCGTCACCTTGTGTTCGTTGTGTTGTTCGCGGCGATTATTTCCGCCGCCACAGTTTCCGCGCAGACCGCGCCGAAGCTCACCACTCCTAAAGAGCAATTTGGATTCAACGTCGCCGACGATTTCCAAATGGTCAGCTACACGCAGGCCGAAGCTTACTGGAAAAAACTCGCCACCGAATCCGATCGCATGAAGCTTGTGGACATTGGCCAGACCGCCGAAGGCCGTCACCAATGGATGGTGATTATTTCCACGCCGGAAAATCTAAAGAATCTGGCGCGCTACAAAGAAATTTCGCAGAAGCTTGGCCGCGCCGAAGGCGTCACTGCTGAACAGGCTCGCGCATTGTCTAAAGAAGGCAAAGCCATCGTATGGATTGATGGCGGCCTGCACGCCAGCGAAACCGTCGGCTTCCAGCAGCTCGTCGAGACAATCTATCAGCTACTCAGCCGCACCGACGAAGAGACCATGCGCTTCCTGCATGACGAAATCATTCTCTGCGTGCCCGCAAATCCCGACGGCTCCGAAATGGTTGCGAACTGGTATAACCGCGAACCGGATCCAGCCAAGCGTGTTTCCGATCCGCTGCCCAAGCTCTATAACAAATATGTCGGCCACGACGATAATCGCGATTCCTACATGTCTAACATGCCGGAAACCGCGAACATGAATCGCCAGATGTTCATCGAATGGTTTCCGCAAATCATGTACAACCATCATCAGACCGGCCCGGAAGGCGCTGTCGTTTTCGTTCCGCCGTTCCGCGATCCGTTTAATTACAATTTCGATCCGCTTATACCGCTCGGCATCGAAGCCGTCGGCACGGCAATGCACACGCGCCTTGTGGAGCAGGGAATGGGCGGCAGCGCAATGCGCAGCGGTTCAAATTATTCAACCTGGTGGGATGGCGGCCTGCGTACCACTGCTTACTTCCACAATGAAATTGGAATCCTCACGGAAATTATCGGCGCTCCGAACCCGTTGCAGATTCGTTTGGTTCCCGAAAAACAATTGCCGCAAGGCGATTGGCCGCTTCCAATTGCTCCGCAAACTTGGCACTACCGCCAGTCAATTGATTACGATGTCCAACTGAATCGCGCAATTCTGGATTACGCCTCGCGCAATCGCGAAACTCTGCTCTTCAATATTTGGCAGATGGGACAAAATTCCATCAAGCGCGGCAGCAACGACAATTGGACCATCACGCCAAAGCGTATTGACGCTCTACGCGCCGCAATGCCCGCAAGCCGTGGCGGACGCGGTGGCCGAGGCGGCGGTGGCGATGCTCCTCCGACTGGCGATGTAGCGCCGGCCGGAGCAGGTGCAGGCGGTGGAGGCGCCCAAGTGGACTCCGTGGCTCTCTACGAAAAAATTCTCCACGACCCAACGCTGAAAGATCCGCGCGGCTACATTATTCCAGCGGATCAAGCCGACTTCGCGACCGCTACGAAATTTGTGAACGCGCTAATTAAAAACGGCATCGAAGTGATGCGCGCAACTTCTTCGTTTCAAGTCGCGGGCAAAACCTATCCAGCAAATTCGTTCGTCGTGAAATCTGCGCAAGCTGGACGTCCTTTCATTCTCGATATGTTCCAGCCGCAGGATCACCCGAACGATTTCCAATATCCGGGCGGCCCGCCAATTCCTCCGTACGACATCGCCGGATGGACGCTCGCCTATCAAATGGGCGTGCAGTTCGACGGAATAAAAGAAGGCTTTGACGGTCCGTTTACAAAAATTCCATTCGGTCAGCTTCAGCCGATGCCAGTTGCCGCAGTCGCCGGCGCCACAAGACCAGCGGGCTACCTAATCAGCCACCAGAATAATAATTCGTTCATTTTAGTGAATCGCCTGATGAAGAATCACGCTGATGTGTACTGGCTAAAATCAGCACAGCAAGCAGACGGTAAGGATCTTGGCACCGGCGCAATTTGGATTCCGGCGTCCGCGTCTGTTCTGCCGATTCTGCAACAAGGCGCGAAGGAACTTGGCGTCCCCGTTCTCGGCCTCGCAACCGCGCCGGCCGGCGACGCGTTGAAGCTCAAGCCCACTCGCATCGGACTTTACGATCAGTTCGGCGGAATCATGCCTTCCGGCTGGTTGCGCTGGATTCTCGAACAATTTGAATTCCCATTTGAAGTCGTTTATCCGAAAACGCTCGACGCCGGCGATTTGAAAAATAAGTTTGATGTGATTATTTTCACCGACGGTGCATTCCGCGGCGCAGGCGGTGGTGGCCGCGGCGGAGCGGGTGGTGGCGCAGGTGGTGGAGGCGGACGCGGCGGTGCGACAAACACTCCGCCGATCCCAGAAGAATATCAGGCACGTCAGGGAAGAATTTCTGCGGAAACAACAATTCCGCAGATTAAGGAATTCCTGGACGCGGGCGGTTCCATCGTAACCGTGGGCAGTTCCACCAGCATGGCGCAACTGCTCGGCGTGCCCGTCACAAACGCCCTCACCGAAAAGAATGCGGATGGACGAGATGTCCCTCTAGCGCGCGAAAAGTTTTATATTCCAGGCTCGCTCATGCGCGTAACAATCGACAACACCGATCCGCTCGCCTACGGCATGCCGAAAACTGCTGATGTGGATTTCGACAGCAGCCCGGTTTTCCACATCGGAACCAGCGACACAGTAAAACCGACAAACGTCGCCTGGTACGCAGGAAAAGAAACGCTCGATTCCGGTTGGGCGCTCGGACAGGCGTATCTCGACGGAGGCACAGCAATCGCCGAAGCCACTGTTGGTCAAGGAAAGGTGATTGTGATTGGTCCTGAAGTAACTTTCAGAGGTCAGCCGCACGGCACATTCAAAGTGCTGTTCAACGGTCTCTTCTACGGCAACGCAACGGCAACAACATTGCCCGCGCACTAACAATCAGTTGCCAAATAAAACAGGCGCAGACTTTTCAGTCTGCGCCTGTTTTTATTTGTCGAATTCAAAAACTACGCCCGAACTTCTCCCAGCGCCATGTCCAAAATCCTAACCGCCTCGTCCACATCCGTCTTGCCAATATTCAACATCGGCGCCAGCCGCATCACGTTTCCGTAAAGCCCGCCTTTGCCAATCAGCAAGCCGTGTGCTCGCGTCCGCTCCATCAATTGCGCAGCGGCTTCCGGTGCAGGTTCTTTCGTCTGACGATCCTTCACCAGTTCCAACGCCTGCATCAATCCCATTCCACGAACGTCTCCAATAATCGTGTGCTTTTCCTTCAACATTTCCAATTGCTCGCGGAAATGTTTTCCCATCGTGTGCGAATTCTCCAGTAATTGTTCTTCCTCAATCACCTGAATCGTTGCGCGAACTGCCGCAGACGTAACGGGATTTCCGCCGAAAGTTGAAATCGTCATTCCCTGAAACGCGTTCGCAAGTTCGGCGGTCGTAATCGTCGCGCCGATGGGCACTCCGTTTCCCATGCCTTTCGCGGCGGTAATAATGTCCGGAATAACTTCCCACTGCTCAATGCCAAACCATTTTTTCCCCGTGCGGCCGAACCCGGTTTGCACTTCGTCTGCGATAAAAAGTCCGCCATACTTTTTCACAATCTTGAAAACCATCTTGAAATATTCCGGCGGGGGAGTAATAAATCCGCCCACCCCCTGAATTGGCTCTGCGATAAATGCCGCGATCTGTCCGCTCGTTCCGGTTTGAATCAAATTTTCCACATCATTCGCGCAAGCCACGCCACATTCCGGATATTTCAAATGCAGCGGACACCGGTAACAATACGGATTCACCGCGTGCGAAAATCCCACGCTCACCACTCCAGCTTTGCGCCACGGCGCCTGGCCGGTCATGCTGCGCGCCATTGTCGATCCGCCAGAATAGGAATGCCGCAGCGCCACCACGTCAAAACTTCCCGTAGCCATGCGCGCCAGCAGAATCGCCATCTCGTTCGCTTCCGTGCCGGAATTCGTAAAATAGGATTTCTGCAGATGTCCGGGCGTAATCTGCGCCAGCTTTTCTGCCAGCGCAACAATTTGTTCGTTCGGATACAAAGTCGAGGTGTGCTGCAGCTTGTCGACTTGCGTTTTAATCGGCCCAGTAACTTTCGGATTGGCGTGTCCCACTGACACCGTCAAAATTCCGCCGAAGAAGTCCAAATATTTTCGCCCATCCAAATCCCATATGTATTGCATCGAGCCGCGATCGGCCACCAGCGGCTGCTGGTAGAAATTCGTCACCGAAGGCCAAATATATTCTTTGTGTTTGCGGATCACATCCGCGCTGCTGCGAATTTCAGACTTCGGATCAAGGTGTGATTCAGGCTTCGGTGTCGTGGTCATTGAATGTCCCTCGGAGTCGTCCGCGACTCTCAAATCTCGGCTAGGTTCAGAAAGTGTACCGCTCGCCACATAAGATGCAAAGACCCGCGCATAACTGTTGATACAAAGAAACACCTAGCAAACGAAGATGCTGGCTTCGCGGCAAGTATCTCCTGCAAAATGTAAAAAGTAATAATTAATTTCATAGGCTCGACATGGGGACTCATATGAATCAACGCGATAAATTACTGATCGGGCTTTCACCGTTCATTTTGCTGGCAGGTTGGGGACTAGCTTACGAAATTCGTGGAATCCTGCACGAGCGGGCAATCGTTCGCGCGAAACAAGAGCACCGTCTCGCGGAAATTGACTCGATTAAAAATTTCGCGGCCTACACGAATGCAGTTGCGGACTGGCAGAAGACGCTCTGCAACGGCGACACCAACGCCCATCTTTTTTCCGCCGATCTAGAAAACGTAATCGTCAGACCTGACGGACGCGGCATAATGATTTATGGCGAGCTGAAAGAAATTCTCCAAAATAAAGATAACTCCCGCACCGCGGTTTTCACCGCGCACGGCTGCGTGGATACAAAACTGGAACTTTGCCTCACGGCAAGTCCGGAAGTCGTGCAGAAACTTCAGGCCGCTCGCAGCAATGCCATCCCATATTTTGTGATGTCCGCCACGATCACGAGCGTCAGCAAGCCGGGCAAAGCAACTCCGCGCAGCGATGCAGCCGGATCGCCGGATGAAACGGGTGAAGTAATTATTGTGAAAGGCCGCTTGTTCGATGTTCTCTACGTCGGTCCGGATGGATATGAATTTGAATTGGGTCATGGCGCTTTGCCATTGCAATAGTCGGCATCAGGGCCGCGTAACTTCTCGAAGACGCCCGTTGCTCACGTCATACACAAATCCGCGAATCACAATCGAATCCGGAATCCACGGATGCGACCGCAGCTTCTGCAATTGATGCCGCACATTCTCATCAATATTTTGGAACGCGTAAAAGAATGACGGGCTCACCGCGTCAGTCCCCGCGCGATTCTGAATTCGCGTGCGCAAATCTTCCTCACTCGCCAGCATCAATCCGCAATCGGTGTGATTGATCACCATAATTTCTTCAGTGCCGAGCAAATAGTGTGAAATCACCAGTGAACGAAGCGCGTCGTCTGTAACAATTCCGCCCGCATTCCGAATAATATGCGCGTCGCCGAGGGTCAGTCCCAGCGTCTGCGTCGAAAGCCGCGTATCCATGCAAGTCAGCACCGCCAGTTTCCGCTCGGGACGCGGCGACAGCTTGCGCAATTCATGCGTGCGCGAATAAATTTCATTTGCTACGAGAACTTCGTCAATTACGCTCATGGCGGACAGTGTAACTCAGTCGCTGACCGACGGCGCCAACGGATGACGGGACACTTGTTCCCTCAAAGAGGAGATGATAGAATCAACTAGTTCAAACTAGATTGCTAGGAGGAAACATGGAATCCGTCGGAGCGTTTGAAGCCAAAACCCATCTCTCCGCGCTACTCGATCGAGTAAAGCGAGGGCACAAAATATTGATTACGAAGCACGGCGCTCCAGCAGCTATGTTGGTTCCGGTGGAGGTGTCAGAACCTAAAATGGCCCACGAGGAAATAGTGGAAGGCTTTCGCGCCTTGCGAAAGCGAGTGAAACCTGGATCGATGAGCGTCCGCGATATGGTTCGTGAAGGAAGGCGATATTGAGCACAGTCGTTCTTGATGCATCCGTTGCCCTTGCGTGGTGTTTCCCGGACGAGACGAGCGACTACGCGGAACAAGTACTTGTCGCCTTAAAAGCTGAGATCGTGAACGTGCCTACCATCTGGGCGATCGAAATAACGAATGCTATCGTGGTCGGAGAACGGAGCAAACGCATTGTGCCAATCGATGTGCTCCGCTTCGAGCAGCTAATTGGAGCGCTGACCGTCATCGAGACTTCTCAAACTGTTAGAGAAAACATCGCAAACATTCTTCCCTTGGCGCGAGAGTTCAAACTTACGGCCTACGACGCGGCATATCTGGATCTTTCGGCGCGGCTGGGGGCGCCGTTGGCAACTCTGGACAAGCCATTGCAAAACGCATGCCGCGCTGCGGGCATAAAATTATTTAAGCCCTAACCTCCCAATCGCTTATACGTTCGCCATTTCACCCACTGCAAAATATGTTACGCTGCCTCCGTCGCGCATTTATTTCAGGAGCGCGGCGTTCGTCACCTCGGACATCCTCTCGCACGTGGGGGCTTCATGAAGAAGTTTGTTCTCATCTTCGCGGCTGCGTCGGCTATTTTTATCTTTCCGAATGTCGGCGCTTCCCAAACCGACCGAAATCCCGACGTCGCGCGATGGCAGCAGCAAGCGCAGAACGTCACCATCACTCGTGACGACTGGGGCATTGCCCACGTTCACGGAAAAACCGACGCCGACGCCGTTTTCGGAATCGAATACGCCCAAGCGGAAGATGATTTTAATCGCGTCGAAACAAATTACATCAACGCGATGGGCCGGCTGGCCGAAGCCGAAGGTGAGTCGAAAATTTATCAAGACCTGCGCATGAAACTCTTCATCGATTCGGACGACATGAAAAAGCAGTACGCCGCAAGCCCCGAATGGCTCCAAAAATTAATGAACGCGTTCGCCGACGGACTGAACTTTTATCTCTACAAACATCCCGAAGTAAAACCGCGCGTCATTAAGCGATTTGAGCCGTGGATGGCCATGAGTTTCACAGAGGGCAGCATCGGTGGCGACATCGAAAAATTTAGCGTGAACCAATTACAAGCGTTCTACGGAAAAGCCGACGCGCGCTCGACGCCGTCTCCAGCCGCAATGGAAGAAGACGAGCGCGAACCGGAGCCGACAGGCTCAAACGGCATGGCCATCTCGCCAACCAACACGACCGCTCATCACGCGTTGCTTCTAATTAATCCGCACACATCATTTTATTTTCGCTCTGAACTACAAATGACCAGCGACGAAGGCCTGAACGCCTACGGCGCGGCCACCTGGGGACAATTTTTCATCTATCAAGGATTCAACGAGCGCGCCGGATGGATGCACACCTCCAGCGGCGTCGACGCGGTTGACGAGTACTCGGAAAAAGTGGAGAAGAAGGGCGATCACTACGTCTACAAATATGGAAACGAAGAACGCCTGGTAACTGAATCCGTGATCACAGTGTCGTACCAAACCGCTAGCGGAATGGCGGAAAAGAAATTCACGGTTTACCGCACGCATCACGGTCCAATCGTTCGCGAAGAAAACGGTAACTGGATCGCCGCGCGCATCATGCAGGAACCAATCAAAGCGCTCACGCAGTCATATATCCGCACGAAGGCTCACGATTACAAATCGTTCCGCCAAACGATGGAACTCCAGGCCGACTCTTCCAACAACACAATTTTCGCGGACGCCGATGGCGACATCGCCTATTTCCACGGTAATTTTATTCCGAGACGCGATAATAATTTTGATTTCACAAAGCCGGTCGACGGCAGCAATCCCGCCACAGAATGGCACGGCCTTCTCACCATCGACGAAACTCCTCACCTGCTCAATCCAAAAAGCGGCTGGCTTTATAATTCCAATAATTCGCCGTGGTCGTCCTCCGGTCCCAGCAGTCCCAAAAAAGAAGACTATCCAAAATACGTTGAGCAGGGAGTTGAAACCGCGCGCGGCGAACACGCCGTTCGCGTCCTGCAAAATAAAACTGACTTCACGCCAAGTTCGCTTGTCAGCGCTGCCTTCGATAGCTACCTCCCTTGGTTCGATAAGTCGCTCCCCGCGCTCCTCAAAGCCTGGGACTCCGCGCCCGCCGATAATCCTCTAAAACAAAAATTGTCCGAGCAAATTGCTCTGCTGCGCGAGTGGGATCATCGCTGGGCAATCGCGTCCGTGCCAACTTCGCTAGGAGTTTTCTGGGGAGAGGACATGATGCGCCGCGTCCGTGCCGAAGCCCGCACCGCCGGAATGCGCCCGGAAGAATATATCGGCGCGAAAGCTACAGCGGACCAAATGCTTCAAGCGCTCGCCGCCGCATCCGATCGACTCGCCGCCGATTTCGGTACTTGGAAAACTCCGTGGGGAGATATAAACCGCTTCCAGCGCATCAACGACGATATCGCGTCGAATTTCAATGACGCCGCGCCCAGTATTCCCGTTGGATTCCCATCCTCTACTTGGGGATCGCTCGCCTCATTTGGAGCACGCGCTTACAGCAACACGAAAAAGTGGTATGGCACCAGCGGGAATAGTTTTGTTGCGGTGGTCGAGTTCGGCGACACCGTCCACGCTCGCGCCGTTACTGCGGGCGGCGAAAGCGGCAACCCCGCATCGCCGCATTTCAATGACGAAGCAAAACGCTACACCACCGGCGATCTGCGCGAAGTTTATTATTATCCCGCTCAACTCAAAGGGCACACCGAGCGCGAATATCATCCGGGAAATTAATCAGAATATTGCCGGCTGACTTTCAGTCCGTTAAATTCCGCCGCCATCGTCTTGAATCATGTCCCGCGCAATTTTGTGTTTGTCTTCCAGCGGCTTCTCAAGTTTATATTCCGGCCCGCCCTGTTCCGGCGTCATCATCGTCAACTTGCCGCGCGCCTTCAGCCCGACGATCTCATCAACGCGAATGTAATATTCCTGTCCGGGTTTCGCGTCCAGCGCAATCGCCGAAGAATTATCGTCCGAACGAATATTGTGCGAGCCCGCGCTCAGCTTGATTGTCAGTCGGCTGTCGTTGCTCACCCGCGCAACTTGTTTATCGTC